>ERZ1370068.7294-contig-6220_pt1 | contig 92094 bp, 171 predicted proteins | sample MGYA00561227_ERZ1370068 | MGnify/ENA primary metagenome ERZ1370068 (study PRJEB38410, sample SAMEA6850437) | metagenome | study: Metagenomic assessment of the ecological functions of the soil: analysis of the soil microbiota associated with the... | reverse complement strand
GTGATGACGCTGGATTCAGTTGCGTATTTTTTTCAAGCAACGAACAGCTCCTCACGCCGCGAAGCACTGCAGGCCGGCGGCGCGAGAAATATGACAGTGGTCTTTCCCACGCGCCATTTCTTTGCCAGTCTACATCGCGCATGGTCTCCCTGGCACCGCTGAATTCGCATGAGCACCTGCCGCATCTGCCTAACTATCTTCGCCAAGTTCCGCGATACCCCATTTGATCGGGCAATAAATACACCGTACCCTATGGCTGGGGCATGACCGCCTTTAGCCCACAACACCACGCATCACCAAAGACGATCCCCATCTCGGCAGTTGGGCGCTGCTGTTCGAGAAGCGGTCCGCAGCGCTGTAGCGGCAAGCTGGGATGTACCGACGAACGCGAGGAGGGTCATCGCGCGGCCTGCCAGTATCTGGGTCAGAACGCCAATACCCGCGTACGAAGAGGCCCTACGCCAGGCCGGCGAGCTCTTGCTGCGCCTGAAAGCCACACATTAAAGCGTTTTATCCGGGGCGGAGGCCAAAGGCACTGCCATCCTGAGGATATTAGTGGTGGCGCAGAGCTGGAGTGGAGAAACAGTGAAGGCACAGGCACAGAATCCGGCAGTGGTGTGGAGTTTGCCGAAAGAAGGAGGCACAGGGTTGGTTCGACGCCATGGCCATTCAAAGGCAGCGCCACGCGAGTTTACCGCTGAGTGTTTATCAGCTACATGCTCAGACCTGAGGTGGCAGCGGATAATGCCAGCACCACCGGCTATGCTACGACGAACCGGGTGGCCGTGGAGAAGTATGTTGATCCGCAGGTGGCTCACAATCCCGCGATTTATCCTCCAGCCGAGGCGCTGGCCCGCGTCACTTTTCTCGAGACCATTCCCAGATGACCTGTTGCCTCTCTACGAAGACATTTGGACGCGCGGTCTTGAGTGCGTGAGGCGTGCCATGCTCACCTGCCATAGCCGCATTACGCCAGCCTCTGCTGCTCTTCCTGCGCCGCCACCCAGGCTGGGCCGTCGCCCCGCTGCTCCGGCCCAGCGGTCCTGTGGTTGCTGAGCTTGACGTTACTCCCCATGGGGATCATGGCGTATTACAGCGTCCTGAGCCGTGGACCCTGGGGACGATCACCCACACGCTGACGCTGGACAACTATCGGCAGATTGTCGATCCTGTGTTCCTGCATGATTCTTGTCCGGTCGTTGCACCTGGCCCTGCTGACCACGGTCCTCTGTCTCCCTCAGTGGCTATCATACTCGCGTACTGGATTGCCTTCTTATGGGGACGCCACAAGCATCTGTATAGTTTTCTGGTCATTTTACCTTTCTGGACGTAGTGACTTGGTGCGCTCTCTATGCCTGGATCACGCTCCTCGCCGATCACGGGGTGCTGCAACAACCTCCTCATGACCGTGGGCGTGCTGCAGAACCCATTACCTCTGCTGTATAACGAAGGGGGCAGTATTGATCGGTCTCTGTATACACCTATCTGCCCTTTATGGTGCTCCCATTGTATGCTTCCCTGGAACGCTTAGATCACGCCGTGTTAGAAGCAGCGGCGGATCTCGGGCCACCCCCGCAGAGCGTTTCTATAAAGTGACGTTGCCATTAACGAAAGGCGGTATGCTGAGCGGTTCAGTGTTGGTCTTCGTACCATCTGTCGGGGAGTTCCTGATCCCAGAGCTCCTCGGAGGTGCCAAAACGATGCTGCTGGGCAAATTCATCGCCCTCAAGTTCACTGGGCTACGTCATTGGCCTCTTGGTGCGGCCTATGCGCTGGTGCTGGTGCGCATCATTGTGCTGTTATTGTTGATCTACTTGGGGCTGGGAGGTAGAAAAATGCTTTCCCAAGCCCAAGAGTTTTGATAGGGTACAAGCAGTTTTCTTGACAATTAGCGAATACATATTATTTTGCTTCCTATGGGAAGAGATTACGGCCTCCCCCCTGCTTGTCGTAACGACAGTGAGGGAGCTAAGGATACGCATGAAAATCCACGAATACCAGGGCAAAGAGATCTTACGTGCCTATAATGTGCCTGTCCCCAGAGGAATGTGGCGTCCTCGCCCCAGGAAGCGCGACAGGTGGCAGAGACGCTCGGAGGGGAGTCGCTGGGTGGTCAAAGCCCAGATCCATGCGGGGGGACGTGGCAAAGGCGGGGGGGTGCAGTGTTGCAGCCAGTACCTGCTGAGGTGGAGCAAGTCGCTGCAGCACTCTTGGGACAGAGGCTGGTCACACCACAGACCGGTCCAGAAGGCCAGGATCGTGCAGCGTGTGCTGATCGAAGAGGGCTGCGATATTGCCCAGGAGCTGTACTGTGGAATCGTGATCGACCGGCAGTTAGGGCAGCCGGTGTGTATGGTGAGCCCTGTTGGCGGGATGGACATCGAGGCGGTGGCCGCGACCACGCCAGACCAAATCTTTCGTGAGTCGATCGATGTGCTGCTCGGCCTGGCGCCCTTTCAGGCGCGGCGCCTTGTCGAGCAGCTCAAGGTCGGGACGAAGCGCAGCAGGCGCTGCCCACCGCTGTTACGGAAACTCTACGACGTCTTCCATGACAAGGACTGTACGCTGCTCGAAATCAACCCGCTGGTACTGACCGGCGTGGGTATACCCCTGGTCCTCGATGTCAAAATGGAGTTCGACGATAATGCCCTCTTCCGCCATCCTGACGTGCTAGCGACTGCGGGATCTTGCCGAGGAAGATCCGCTGGAAGTCGAAGCTTCAAAGTATAAATTAAACTATATAAAACTTTCTGGAAATATTGGCTGCATTGTCAATGGCGCTGGCTTAGCGATGGCGACCATGGATATCATCCAGCTCGCGGGTGCTGCCGCAGCGAATTTTGGACGTCGGTGGTGGAGCCAGTGCTGAGGCTGGTCGAAAATGCCTTCCGTCTGCTGCATGGCCGATCCCAATGTCAGGCTGTCTTAATCAACGTCTTTGGCGGTATTTTACGCTGCGATATCTTTGCCCAGGGAGTGCTCCAGGCCGTTGATGAAGCGGTCCAAGTCACAGTGCCAGTTGTCGTGCGCATGGAGGGCACGAACGTGGAAGAAGGGGCGGCAGATTCTGGCGGAGTCTGGTCTCAACTTTCGCATCGCCGATGGCATGGCAGACGCCGCGCACAAGGTGGTGCAGGCGATCCAGGGGTAGGAGCAGCCCTGATGAGCATTCTGGTGGATCAGAACACCCGCCTGCTGGTCCAGGGGATGGGACGGGAGGGCAGGTTCCATGCTGAGCAGGCCATCGAATACGGCACCCGTTTTGTTGGTGGCGTGCATCCCGGACGCGGCGGTGGTGGCGGCCTTAGGGCGTCCGCTGTTCAACAACTGTCGCCAAAGCGGTAGCCGATACAGGGGCAAGCACCACGATTATCTTTGTGCCAGGACCTTGCCAGCGGATGCGATTCTGGAAGCGATCGAGGCTGGCATCGGGCTGGTGGTGTGCATCACCGACGGCATTCCCATCCGCGATATGCTGGTGGTGCGTCGCTATATGGTTGGGAAAAATGTTATCCTTCTCGGCCCTAACTGCCCACTGGCTTGATCTCGCCGGGGAAGGCGAAAGTGGGCATCATGCCAGCGCACATTCACACAGCCTGGACGGGTGGGGGTGCTGTCCCGTAGTGGCACTTTGACCTATGAAGCCGTGTCACAGCTCACGGCACGCGGCATTGGCCAATCCACGTGTGTTGGTATCGGCGGTGATCCGGTGGGTGGTTTAACATTTGTCCAGTGTCTTGAGAAGTTTCAGCAGGATCCCGAGACCGATGCTCTGGTGCTGATTGGCGAAATTGGTGGCGCGGCGGAAGAAGACGCCGCAGCCTACATTGCGCAACACGTCACCAAACCAGTGGTAGGCTTCATTGCTGGGCAGACTGCCCCGCCAGGGCGTGCGTATGGGGCATGCTGGTGCCATTATTGCTGGTGGGCAGGGCACTGCTGCTCTCAAAAATGGCTGCGATGGAGCGCAGCGGTATCAAGGATTGTGCACAGTCCAGCGCAGGCATTGGCGAGGCGGTTGCCGACGTGCTGGGACACACAGGGTAAGAGGAGACGCATGGAACAGACACTTGCGATCATCAAGCCCGATGCGGTGCAACGCTAACCTGGCTGGCAAAATCTTGGCGCCGCCTTGAGGCGGAGGGTTTTGTGGTGCTTGGGCCTCAAGATGGATCTGTCTCAGCAAGCGAGGACGCTGAACGCTTTTATGCTGTGCATCGTGAACGGCCGTTTTTCGAGGGCCTGACCTGCGTATATGGCCTCGGGGCCAGCTATTCCCGTCGTCCTCCTTGAGCGTGACAACGCGTATCCAGGCCTGCGCGATGCAGTTGATGGGGGCCACTAATCCTGCCCGGCAAGCGGTTGGCACGATACGGCAGGAATTTGACTCGACGTGGAAAAAATGCTCATGCACGGCTCGGATTCTACAGCCTCAGCCTTCCAGGAAATCCCATTTTTCTTCAATCACCTCTTGAATCCGATGAGCGCGCTCCTGAGGGGGCGTGGTGAGCAGGAGGCGAGTGTCATAGGTGGTGCGGGAGCGGCGGCGGTGCCCGACGCGCCGTTCAAACGCTAGGTGGACCAGCCGATCGATCAACTGGGCATATGGCAGACCACTCGCCTCCCAGAGCTTGGGGCATAGCATACTCGACGGTTGTAAGGCCGGGCAGCGATGACTTCGTTCGCTCTACATGCAGTGTCCCTGTTTGGCGTTCGGACAAAGAAGTCCGCCCGCGCCAGACTCCTTCCACCGGCAGCACTCTTTACCGCTCGAAAAGCCACCGCCACAGCCATACGGCGTAGTGCATCAGCCAGGGTAGGGTCGATGTCGGCTGGGATGCGCAACTCAGCTTTGGCCCTCGCCATGCTTGGCTTCGTAGTCATAAAAATTCATCGGTTGTTGAGACGATTTCCCCACGACTGACACCTGCGGATCCCCGTTCCCTGAGTACACTGCCATTCGAATTCGCCGGCAATCCAGACCTCCTGTTCGATGAGAAGGCGACGGTCATACTGACAGGCGAGCTCCGAGGCTGCTTCCCGGTAAATTCTCTTTACCATGTTTGACCTTGGATATCCCAACGCTCGACCCCAGGTTGGCCGGTTTGACGAAGAGCGGCAGGGCGAGCGTCTGGCAAGATGTGCGCGTCTGCACCGCTGCCGGGTTTTGTTCCCAGTCCCGGCGCAAACGCTGTGACGTGCAGTGCACGGCACCACCGGCAAGCCAGCGGCCCCGGAACAGCACCTTCATCACACCTTTATCCATGCCCACTGCCGACCCCAGTACACCAGCGCACAACGCAGGGGATGTCCGGCGAGTTCACAGGAGTCCCCTGCACGGTGCCATCCTCCCCGTATGTGCCATGCAGCAGAATACCGCCATCTACAGGTCGAAGTCCCTTGAGGCCCTGCAGTGGCTACGGAGAGACAGCAAAACCCCGTTGTTGCGGATCGCTTGAGAGCAGAGCGGCGGAGTTTCGTGGGAGAGCTCTGTACCACTCTGAAGCACATGCGAAGGCTCTGACCTCAGGGCAGCCAGCGTCCCTCAGGGGTGAGATAGACAGGGAGCACATCGTATTTCTGCCGGTCAGATAGCCTGGCAATACAGGTAGGCGCAGTCGATGGAAATCCTCGTGTTCTCCCGAACGGCCACCGAAGGAGGACCGCAAGGCGGATGTACGCGGTGGATCGGAAGGCATGCGGGCCTCGCGCGCCAGAGCAGATAGCCGTAGGCTTTTGAAATTCGAGCGCCTTTCAATGCGGCGCTTCAGTTGGAGCGACCTTTTCGTTTTTCTTCCTGGAAGGGGGTCGCTGCACTCTGACCCACAGATTGAGGAGGTAGCCAATGCGGATATAATTCCAGTCAGAGATCGTAAGGGATACGCTTCATGCTTTTGCCAGCTTGATGAGCCTCCACGCATCTTCGCCCGGGTGTTTTGGGGCGTAGGATCAACCATGGCTTTCTCAATTTGCTCATCCGTCGCCATGCGGACAACCTGCCCCTTCCGCTCTAAGAGGAAGTACAGCCCTTTCTCACGCCGGATGTCATGTGATATTGCAGATCGAGCATAGAAAGCATGCGATCGCCACTGGCTTCTGGCGACAGGTTGACGCGCTCACCGCCGATAGGCTTGCCGCCAGGTGCAGTTTAATCACCCAGTCGATCTCGTGGTGCAACTGCATGGGATCTTCCTCGAGCTCGGTCAGCACGTACTCCCATTTTTGCAGGATATCAGCAGCCTCGGGCTCATCGTCCGGGTGCTGTAATGGCTGTGGCCAGATCGAGATATTCTTTCTGCAGGTCCGAGGGCAGAGTATTTCTTCCCGCTGTTCAGCAGGCAACGGCTTCGCGACAGGTCAGGTCACGTGAAATATCTTTGATCGCCCGAACCGGATTGCGCAGAGAAGTGTCGGCCGGAGGAAATCATCTTCGATCATCTGCAGCACTAAGAGCCGTCGTCCCCACTTTCAGGTAGGTGGAGAACTTCCGACGTGTTCGAATCACCACACAATGATATGCAGCCGGCGGTATTTTTCCTTGATGGCGTGCGGTTCATCACGGGTGTTGATGATACTGCGCTCATTCGTCGTGGTTCCGGAGATCTTCTGCCGGATATGCTGCGCACGCTGCGAGATGTGATAGACCGTGCCCCGCCTGGTGCGAAACACCTTGCCGGCCCCGGTGAAGATTTGCCGCGTGACCAGGAAAGGAATGAGCTGTTCAGCCATGTAGTAGAAATCAGCGCGTGCGATCCGCCAGGTAATTCTCGTGGCATCCGTAGGAGCTGCCTACAGAAGTCGGTGTTATTTTTAAAAATCGCGAACTCACCCTGAAAACCCTCCTCGTGCACCTTATTCTGGGCGTAATTGAGCAGGTTTTCAGAATCCGCTCGCCGGCTTTGTCGTAGATCATCACGTCCATGGGGCTGGCGCACTCCGGGGTGGCGTACTCAGGATGGCAGCCGGTGTCGAGGTAGAAGCGCGCCCCATTTTCGCAGAGAAGACGTTCAAAAAGCCTTCTGTCGGTAATGGCAGCTTCCTCAAAGAGATAGCGCACCACTTTTTCAGACGGGAGGGTGCGCCGTCCGTTTGCAGGTGAACGGCGATACCGAACTCGCTTTCTCCAGCCCGTAGATGCGCTTTTTCCATAGATGCTCACGACCCATTGTTGGAGTCCGGCCGCCATCGCCCGAGCAGCCTCGGCCTGCGTCATGCGATAGAATTTCCGGCCGACGCGCCGCGCTCTAGGAGGCCAACCTCCAGGCGCTCTCCTCGGCTGGCGGTCGCTCATCAACCAGCCAGCAACTCCGACGGCTGAGGGCCAACGCCTCTCGCGAGCGGCAGGTCCAGTCCGATAATGCTCCTGCAAGTAAGGTGCGGATGCGGTCAGCCTGCCCGCCAATCACTCGCGAACTGCCGACGGTCGCGTGATCGTCCCATCAAAGAGGACGTGATACATCTCATTTTGCGCCGGAGTCTGCACCGACTTCCACCACCAAAATTTCTACTTCAGGCGGCTTGGGATCACGGGTAAAAATGGTGCCAATCGTCTCTGAATAGGCATTCGCCAGCGACTTGGTCGCTGCACATGCTCTGACGGCTGGTAGGAACCAGACCTTTGAGATCCGCGCTAGCGAATCCCAGCTTTGCGGAAGTTTTCGAACTCACTATATTTGCCAACGCCAGCAAACAGCTATGCGGTCACAGATCTCGGAATTTTGTTCAGAGCGGTACACTCGGGTTTTCCGCCATCAGGAGAAGACCATCGACGCATACTCTGACAGCGACAATGGAACGCCCTTTGGCAATGCCCTTGCGCGCATACTGTCCAGCCTTATCCTGCATGATTTGGTCAGGGCGACACATAGAAAGGCACAGCCATAGCACTACCCTTGCAACGCTGCCAGTGCAGGCCGTTCGCTCAGAGGGACGGATCTCATCCTCAGCGACATCCGTAACACCATGACACGTGACCGTTTTGACGACGGATAGATCCTCGTACGAGATCAGGGCCACGCTCGTGCCCAACGTCAACATCTGCCGCGTCCACCAGCGCTCTCTAAGGCCAGAGCCAGAGCAGCCTCCCAGTGATCATGGCTGCTTTGAAGAATTTCTTGAGGGTACTACGGGCTTCTTTCCCTCCCGAGCCCGTAGCATAGAACTGCAGCTCTTCATAGCGTCCACCAGTCACGTCATACTTAAAGATACGGCCCTGCTGCAAGCGCAGATCATAGCCAGCAAAAAATAGGAATCACAATGAGCCCCTGAAAGGCTGCCGGCGGGTTTTGCTTCGACCATCTGCGCCAGCTTATTCGCACTTGCCGTCAAGGGCGAGCGTCTCCCTTCGATCTTGTGATAATGCTCCATCTCAGACCTGGAAGAGCTTTGATCATTTCCAGACAGGGGCCAGCAGCGCCAGCCATAGCAATGACTCGAATAGTCGTCCGCTTTATAGACTTTTTCGATGCGTCGCGACGACATCTCAAACCTTCCGTCGCCTGGCGATCGCCGGCCATCACTACGCCATCCGCAAACCTGCAGCGCACAGCACCGTCGTGGCAAAGGCACTGCCTCCATCAGCCGGAACTCACTGGCAGCGAACTGCGGCACATGGTGCAGATGCTGGAACGGGAGATGCGGAAAATCATGCCGCAGCAACTCAAAAAGCTGCACCCTCGTAGCTTCCCGCAAACAACGAGCACCTTACTCTCCTCCTCGCTGCACATAGTTTTCCACGAACTCCTCAGCGTTTTCCTCCAAGACCTCATCGATTTCTTCGAATCAAGGCATCCATATCGTCCCGCAGCTTTTTCACCCTTGCGCCGACAGAATTTGCGTGCCGGTGTGCTCGCCGTAGTCGTCTGCGTATCGCTGGTGCGCCGCACTTGCTGCTGCCCACCACCTTCGGCGCATGTAACGATGCACTGCCCACGCCGTCCACGCCTAGCTCTTGTCTGTTCCCTCACCATAATATGCTCCTTCTGTGTGGGCTTCTACCGCGGTCTGGCGCTGCCTATGTGACAATGTTGGCGACCGAGGTCTGCGGCAGTCTCCGAACGGTCCAGCAACTGCTGCACGTGGCGTTTCGTGCACGCGCGTTGGCTCCTCCATCATGATGCGTTTGATGGGGCCATCACCGAGATTAAACGAGATCGAATCCCAGTTCACCCCAAAGATTTGATTTTCGAACTTTTTGAGACACTGCCCACGGAAATAGGCGCGCGTATCTTCAGGCGGGTCATCCATAGACCGCACGATGTCCTCTTCATGAGCATACGCCGGGCTCGCTCCTCCGTTCCAGCACGTAATACAAACCCTTCTCTGGGCGGATATCATGATACTGCAAGTCCATCATCGCAATACGTGGGTCATCCCAGCCACTCTCCCGACGCTCCATATAATTTGTCAAGAGGTGCAACTTCATCACCCAATCGATCTCCCGCGACAGTTGCATGGGGATCACTGGCCGAGCGCGATCCAACACAGATCCCCATTCCGCCACCACGGCTGGATAGGTCGGATGGCAGTCAGGATATTCGCGCGATATACCGCTGCGCCGCCTCATGATACCAACGCTGGATATCAATCGCCGTCATTTTGGTACCATTTTTCATGGGCACTGCCACCTGACACGTTGGATCATGGGAAATGTCCCGCAAAGCCCGCACGGGGTTCCGCAGCTGCCAACGGCTCCGGCAAGAAGCCCCCTCTTCAATCATTTGAGTACGACAAGCGCCGTCCCGACTTTCAAGGTAGGTCGTAAACTCCGACATGTTGGCATCGCCGATGATGACGTGCAGACGGCGATACCGGTCGCGGTTCGCGTGTGGCTCATCACGAGGTATTAATAATGGGGCGCTTCACCATCGTGTCCAGCCCCATCTCCGTTTCGAAGAAGTCGGCGCGTTGCGAAATCTGGTACGGCACATGCTCAGTCCCGTTTTCTGAGCCAACCTTCCCAGCACCGCAAAAAATCTGCCGTGACACCAGGAAAGGCATAAAGCGTTCGGCAATCGTCTGAAACGGCGTGCGCCGGTCTAGCAGATAGTTTTCGTGATAGCCGTAGCTATTGCCCTTCTGATCACTGTTGTTTTATAGATGATAATCGTCCGACCAGGCGGGATGAGCTGGTTGGCGCCCACACGGCTCAGGTTGAGGATACGCTCCCCGGCCTTCTCATAGCGGATAAGATCAGGACATTGGAACACTCCGGCGTGGAGAATTCCGGGTGCGCGTGGTCGACATAGAAGCGCGCGCCATTTGGCAAGATCTTGTTAATCGCCATGTTGTCCTGATGATCCGGGACGTCGTACTCGTCATCCAGCTCAAAACCTCTGGCATCGACCAGCGGATCCTCTTGATCGTAGTCCCACAACAGCTTGAGCGACTGGTCAGCGTTGTAGCTATTGACCAGTAACAAGGAGGTGGCAATGGAATCGAACTCCGGATCATTCTGGACCACAAGGCCATATTCCGTTTCCGAACCAAGGATTTTCAGGGAGCGCCATGACACCTCCAAACTCAGAACCGTGCATCACCCACACTACCGCGCGAGGCTGCGAACAACACCGGACATCACAAGAGCCCTCACACCACCTCCCTAGAGGTACTGTCCTGGGTAATATCTTCAATGGGCCGTAGCTTCGGGGTCTTTGAACCCACAAGCGCACGAATGTTGATGATCTTTTCCCCTTTTGTCCCGGAAATACGCGCCCAATCATCAGGATTCGTGGTGTTCGGGAGATCCTCGTTCTCCTTGAACTCCTCCTGCACAGCATTGAGGAGGATCATCCAACTTCAGTGCCTTTCTCTTGGATGGCCAGGTAGCGTTTCAACGCCAACTTTTTCGCCCGCGCCACAATATTTTCGATCATGGCCCGACCTGCAAAATCCTTGAAGTAAAAGGTCTCCCGGTCACCCTTGGCGTAGGTCACTTCGAGAAATTTATTCTCGTCCCGCGTGCTGTACATGTGCTCACAGGTCTGATCGATGAGCCACGCCACCGTGACCTCACGGTCATGCCCGTGGCGCTGCAACTCCTCGTCGTGCAAGGGGCAGATCTGCGAGCAGATACTTTGAGAAGATATCTCTGGCGGCCTGCTTGTCGGGCCGCTCGACTTTGATCTTGAGGTCTAAACGACCTGGGCGCAGCACCGCCGGATCGATCAGATCCTGGCGATTGCTTGCACCAATGACAATGACGTTCTCAAGCGACTCCAGGCCATCCAGCTCTGAGAGGAATTGGGCGACCACGGTGATCTCGACATCCGACGAGATCCCTGAGCCGCGCACCCGAAACAGGGAATCCATCTCATCGAAAAAGACGATCACTGGCGTCGTGTCCGTCGCCTTTTCCCGTGCCTTCTTAAACACCTCACGGATTTTTGACTCAGTCTCGCCCACGTACTTATTCAGGAGTTCAGGTCCTTTGATGTTGAGGAAATAACTCTGCGCCTCGACGCCCTTACGCGCCGCCAAACTGCGCGCCAGACTATTTGCCACCGCCTTGGCAATCAAGGTTTTCCTGCACCACGGCGGGCCATACAAGAGCACACCTTTCGGTGGGCGTAGACGGTGTTCGCGGAATTCGTCGGGATAGAGATACGGGAGTTCAATACCATCCCGGAGGTCCTGAATCTGGGTGTCCAAAACCACCAATATCCTCGTAGGTGACATTGGGCACTTCTTCCAGAACAACCTCCTCCACCTTCGATTTGGGGAGTTTCTCCAGCACATAGTTCGACCGCGTCTCGAGCAGCAGGTTGTCCCCAACATCTAAGTCCAAGAGCCGGGCGTGATCCGAGAGCGTTACCACCCGTTCTTCGTCGGCACGCCCCATGACGAGGACACGCCGCTCATCCAGGCGATCCTTCAAACGTACGACCTCACCGCGGGACTCATAGGTACTGATATCAATCACATTCAGTGACTCATTCAGTACCAGCAGCTGACCTTCTTCAAAGGTAGCGTTCTCAAGGCGGGGATGGACATTGACTTTCAAATGCCGCCCGTCAATGTCGATGTCCAGCGTGCCATCAGCGTTACGCTGGCGAAACACCCCATAGCTATTGGGGGCATGCAAAGCTTTTCAACTTCTTTCTTGAGGGCGTTGATCTGCTCCTTCGCCTCTTGCAGAGCGCCTACGAGCTTCTCGTTCTGTTTTTCCCCTGCGTCAGCTGCTCCAGCGACTGATGGTATTTCCGTTTCAGCGCCTCGTAGTGGCTAATCGTTTTCTCCAGGTGCCGTACCAAACTCTCAGAATCGTGTTCAACGACCCTGATTCGCTCTTGTAAGTCTTTGATTTCTATATCGTACTGGGCGAGTTTGCTCTGGAATGAGGCTTCTGAGCGTGGCATATGGATGGAGAGTTTGCGCATCGTGTCGCGAACAAACCCTTTTCCTCTCTTCCTGCGGGAAGTTCTCCATAGTCAAGAAACCTTCTCCTTAATGGTGGTGAGCAAACTCCATGGCTTTTGACGCCCGTACTGCTAACCCTAGCACACTTGGCAGGGGGTGTCAAGCATCAATAAAGCCTGTAATGTGCCTGAATTTTCTAGAGTTTCTGCGTGTATGCACATCTGCTGGCACTGTCAAGATTATACCTCAAGACAGCCCTGCAAACCACACTCCACTTCGCCGCTGGAGCGCTGTATGGCCACTACCAGGTCTACCTCAGAGAGCACTGCTCCGCGGTAAGACTCACACGCTAATCGCGCGCTTGACAAAGCCTAGTGATTGTGGGAATGATTGTAGCATTAATATGTCTGGGTGCCAGGGGAAACGCGTATGTCGATGTATGCTGTGACCAGATGAGGTGGCACGTGCCAGGGATGGCTACCGTCCGTCCCGTACCGGCCCTGGATGCTCTGCCACGACTGCCCTGGGACGCCGCAAGGGCTCAGAGGAGCTTAGTATATCTCCGGCATGTATAATGTGCTCTTCCACGTCATACTGTTTGCGTATCTCTTGGCTTCCTCTGCTCTTCTGGCTCTATATGGGGCTGGGGCAGCGCTGGATCTTTCACCTGGCCCATGCTGCTGGTGGGAGGGTTCGGTCTGCAAACGCTCATCCTGGGCTATAATCTCTCCATCCGGACGTTGCCGTTATGGGGGAGGTGGCGACGTCACTGGGGTTACTCTCCTGGGCCATCATTGCGGTATATCTCGCGGCAGTATGGCGCTACCGTATTGAAGCGCTGGGGTCATTTATTGTGCCGCTCGCTTTCCTTCGCCGCCGCGTCTTGCCGGTGTGCCGGTGACCACGTCGGTCACGGTTGGCCGCTGGCGGTGCAGCATGTGTGGCTCGGCTTTGCATATTTGTCCTCGCATTGCTCGGCTATGCGGCGCTTACCCTCATGTTTTTGTGCCGGGGTAATGTATCTCATTCAGGAACGCCAACTGAAGTCGAAGCGTCCTGGAGCCTGGTATCATTATTTACCGTCACTCGCACTGCTCGATGAAGCTGAACGCCAAGGCGCTACTGCTGGGTTTCCCTTTCTTGACCTCAAGGCATCGTCACGGGTTCAGTATGGGCCAAATACACCTATGCAGGTCGTATCTGCACTGGAGTCTGACGTCGCTACCGCTCCTCCTGGCGTGGTTCATGTTATGCTATTGCTCCTGGGAGGATCGGCGGACGTTAGGCTGGCAAGGCACCAAGCGCAGCCCGGGCGACGGTGGGCGGGTTTATTGTCGTCCTGGCGTCGTATTTTGTGCATACCTCGTGAGTGCCTCTAGGGGCGATGGAGCGGACGCGCATGGCGATTGTTGTGGTCGGGTTGAACCATACGACGGCACCGGTAGCGGTGCGGGAGCGCCTGGCATTTTTCCGACGCGACTCTCGCGCGAGGCCCTGGCGCATTTTCGCCGCCAGAGGTGCAGGAGCTGGTGATCCTCTCCACATGCAATCGCGTCGAAATGTACATGCAGACGGGCGATGTCGACGCCAGCTTGGCCAGTTGCTGTGGCCTTTTTGGCCTCGTCACACGCGGTCCCGCCGACGCAGTTTACCCCTCACCTCTACCAGTTGAGCGATCTGCGAAGCCGTGCGCCATCTGTTTCGTGTGGCCGCGAGTCTTGACTCACTGGTGCTGGGTGAACCACAGATTCTCGGGCAGGTCAAGGCGGCATACTCTGCGGCCCAGGCTGCCGGTCGTACGGGTATCATCTTTGCGCAACTCTTTGAGCGTGCCTTGAGTGTGGCGAAAGCGATCCGCACGTGAGACGGGTGATTAGCGATCACGCGGTGTCCGTGAGTTATGCGGCGGTGGAACTCGCCAAAAAAATTCTTTGAAAGCCTGCCAGCAACGCACTGTCATGGTGCTTAGGGGCTGGGGACACGGCTGAACTGGCGGCCCGTCACCTGGTGCAGTCAGGGCGTCACCAGGGTATTCATTGCCAACCGGACGTCGGAGCGTGCTGAGCGCTCTGGCCCAAGCGCTGCAGGCAAAGGCGATCTCCTGGGAGGCCTTCCCCGAGCATCTGGCCTATACTGATATTGTCATCAGCTTCGACCAGTGCGCCGCACCCCATCATTGATCCGGCGATGGTGCGTGAGGCGCTCGGGGCACGGCGTAGCCGGCCCATGTTTTTATTGACATCGCCGTGCCGCGTGACGTTGATCCGGCGGTCAATACGCTGGAGAACGTGTTCCTGTACGACATTCGACGATCTGCAGAACGTCGTGCAGGAGAATCGCCGTGCACGGCAACGCGAAGCGTTGGCGGCTGAGGAGTTGGTCTGGCGGGAAGTCGCGTCATTTTCAGCAGTGGTTGGCAGGGCGTGACGCGGTGCCAACGATTGTCGCGCTGCGGCAGCGTGCCGAGGCGATTCGTCTGCAGCGGAACTCGACAAAGCCCTGCACAAGCTCGGACCACTGGACGAGCGGCAGCGCCGCGTGCTCGAAGCCCTGACCTGCTGGCATTGTGAACAAACTCCTGCACGCCCCTACCGTCTATCTCAAGCGTGCCTCGCCAGTGAGGAGCAGGTGCGGGATGTTGTGCACGTGATACCGCCACCTCTTTGACTTGGATGTATGATCATGGCGCCAACGCATCGCCACGTCCGTCTCGGCACCCGCGGTAGTCCCATGGCCCTCTGGCAGGCCCGCTGGGTCGCTGCGGCCCTGCGGCAGCAGCACCCTGGACTCACGACCGAACTCGTGGTGATTCGCACCGCAGGGGATAGAAACCGTCATGACCCTTTGCCGCGTATTGGCGGCAAGAGGCTGTTTGTGAAGGACATCGAAGACGCGCTGTTGCGCCAGGAGATCGATCTCGCCGTGCACAGTATGAAGGACGTGCCGACCACGCTGCCGCCGGGGCTGCACCTGAGTGCTGTGCCGCCTCGGGATGATGTGCGCGACGCGTTTGTCGGGCGCGATGGCCGCCGCCTCACCGACGCCCTGGTCCCTGGCGTATTGGCACGAGCAGCTTGCGCCGTCGGGCGCAGCTGCTCGTGCTGCACCCGCAGCTCCAGGTACAGGACATCCGCGGCAATGTGGACACGCGCCTCCGCAAAATGCGCCAGGGGAGGTCGATGGCGTGGTCGTCGCAGCGGCTGGCATGTTCCGTTTGGGATTGCAAGCGGAGATTACCGAGTTCCTCCCGGTCGAGGTCATGCTGCCAGCCGCTGGCCAAGGGGCGCTGGGGATCGAGACGCTGGCTGGCCATTGGATCGACGACCTCCTCGCAACCGCTGCATGATCCAGCCACAGCCAGCGCTGTGGCCGCCGAACGCGCCTTTCTCTGGCATCTGGGCGGAGGGTGTACGGTACCCATTGCCGCTTTGGCGCAGTGTCAGGGCGCAGAACTGTACATGCAGGGGACTCGTCAGCACGCCCGATCGGCTCGCAGCTCCTGCGCCAGGAGCTGCGTGGCCCGTGCAGGAGCCAGCCCAGCTCGGCGAGCGCCTGGCAGCACAGATGCGTGCCAGTGGGGCTGGCGCTCTGTTGGAAGCGCTGCAAGATGATCATCTAGGCACGAGCTGGGCTCTCGGCCGGCAGCAGCACGCAGCCTCAGCCATCACGAGAGGAGAAGAGCGATGCCGTTTTCCCACATATCGTGCCCGACGACTCGCGTGAGAGTACGGCCTTGCGCCGCTTGGTGCAGGAAACGCGCCTGGCGCCAAGCGAGTTTATTTTGCCCTTGTTCGTAGTCCCAGGGCATGGCATCCGCCAGGAAATCTCCTCGATGCCAGGGCAGTACCACCTCTCGGTCGACCAGACCGTGGAGGAGGCCAAGAGCGTGGTAGACCATGGGATTCCGGCGGTGCTGCTGTTTGGACTGCCAGAGACCAAAGATCCTCTGGGGCAGGAAGCCTATAGCCCGACGGGCGCCGTGCAACAGGCCGCGCGCGCCATCAAGCAGGCAGTGCCCACGTTGGTGGTGATCACCGACGTGTGCCTGTGCGAGTATACCGACCACGGCCATTGCGGTGTCGTGCAAGGGGACCACATTGTCAACGATCTGACCCTGGAGCTGCTGCAACGTGACGGCCCTGTCGCACGTCGAGGCCGGTGCGGATATGGTCGCACCGTCGGACATGATGGACGGACGCATTGGGGCTATCCGCGCGTGTCTCGGATGATAAAGGCTATCACACCACTCCCATCATGGCGTATGCGTCCAAGTATGCTTCGAGCTTCTACGGTCCCTTCCGTGAGGCCGTGCAGTCCACCCCGCAGTTCTGGCGACCGCCGCTCATATCAGATGGATCCAGCCAACGCCCGCGAGGCGGTACGCGAAGTCCAGCTCGACATTGAGGAGGGCGCGGACATCGTCATGGTCAAACCGGCGCTTGCCGTACCTCGACGTTATTGCCCGCGTGCGGCAGATCACGGACCTGCCCCTGGCGGCGTATAACGTCAGCGGCGAGTACGCCATGATCAAGGCTGCTGCGCGTCTGGGTTGGCTCGACGAAGAGCGTGCCATGCTGGAAGCGTTGACGAGTATCAAACGCGCCGGGGCGGATATCATTATCACCTATTTCGCTAAAGACGCCGCGCGCTTGCTGGCAGAGAGGTGGTCTATAATGTGCCTCCCCCCCCATGTTGCTAAGGCTATGGTGGAGCGCTATGCGTATCGGTGGTGGCAACGCCAACCGGCGTCCGCTGCACACCGTGGCAGGACGGACGGTCCGTCCTACGAGCGGGCTGGTGCGGCAAGCGCTGTTTAATATGTTGCGCGGGCTGGTGCAGGATGCTATCTTCGTAGACCTCTTCGCTGGCACCGGTAGTGTGGGCCTTGAGGCGCTCAGTCACGGTGCCAGCCAAGTCTACTTTGTTGAACATGACCGCCGTGCCCTGCGGACCTTGCAGGCGAATATTCGTCCGCTGTGACATGGTAGGGCGGGCAACGATCGTATCTGCTCCCATTACCGCAAGCGTTGCAGCAACTGCCAGCGCTTTTGCAAGCGGATATGCTGTTTCTCGATCCCCCTACGCTTCTGACCTGGCAGAGGTAACCCTGGCAGCCCTGGCTGAGCGTCATCTACCTGGCAGCCCATGGTGTCCTCTATCTGGCAGCATATGGCGCGCCGTGCGATACCCCAGATGGTGCTCGAACGTCCTCTGTGGAAGAGCCGACGCTACGGCAATACGCAGCTATCGCTCTACGCGGCCTTCCCAACGCCCCCGGTGACTGGACGGGAGCGAGGGAGCGGTCAGCGTTGCGTACACCTGGAGGCAAGACAACGTGGCTGAGCGTGTCGTGGTCGCCATGGAGTGGTGGTGTGGATAGCTCGGTCAGCGCTGCTCTGTTGCACGAGCAGGGCTATGAGGTGATTGGTGTCACCATGAAGCTGTGGGATGGGCCAGAGACAGCCACAGCACGGCACAAAACCTGCTGTACGCTGGATGACGTATCGGATGCGCGCCGCGTGGCGGCGTCGCTCGGTATTCCCTTTTACGTGGTCAATTTCAAGGCCCAGTTTGCGCAGCACGTCATCGACTACTTTGTGGATGCCTACCGTCAGGGCTCGACGCCGAACCCCTGTGTGCAGTGTAATCGCTCATCTCAAATTTGCGGCGCTGTGGCAGCGGGCGCAGCAGCTTGGTGCACGTTGGGTTGCGACTGGACATTACGCGGCGGTGTGGCAGGACCAGGGGGACGCTACTACATTCGGCGGGGACGCGATACGCGCAAAGACCAATCCTACTTTCTCTTCGATCTGTCCCAGGATCAACTGCGGCAACACGCTCTTGCCGCTCGGGGTGTATCGCAAGGAGGAAGTGCGTCAGCTTGCCGTACGCCTGGGGCTCAAGGTCGCCGAAAAGCCCGAGAGCCAGGAGATCTGTTTTATTCCTGACGGTGATTATCGCACCTTTTACGCCCTCGTTTGACCCCAGAAGAGGTGCAGCCAGGACGCATAGTCAACACGGCCGGTGAGACCGTCGGTACGCACCATGGCTGTGCCTTTTTATACCGTGGGGCAGCGCCGCGGCCTCGGTGTGGCGGCAGCCGAGCCGTTGTATGTGACGCACCTCGATCCAGGGCACAACACAATGGTAGTGGGGCCGCGGCACGCCGCCTCGTGTGCTACGTTTAGCGTCGAGCGTCTGCACTGGATGTGCCTCCCACCGCACCCAGATAGTCCTACACGACAGTACAGATTCGCTACCGGCATCAGCCGGTAGCGGCGGACATCCACCCAGTGGCTGCCGATCGGGCCCACGTCGTGCTGCGTGAACCGCAATTTGCCGTCGACGCCTGGGCAGGCAGCTGTGTTCTATGACGGTGACACGGTCATTGGTGGTGGCTGGATAACGCGGAGTACCCTGAGTAGTTCAGGAGAAGGATAGAGCATAGCATGGCGTCAGAACGACACGAGGAGGAACAGGCCGAAAAGGCTTTTACCATCTCCGATAAACGCCTCTTTACCAAAGAAGGTGCGCGGCGTGACCCGGACACGCCGCGCGAGACTCCAACGGTGAGCCCGCCTCCCGCCGCCACCCAGGACGTGAAGCACCACGCGCCACAGAGCCGCTAGCGGCAGCGGCCGGAGCCGGGGGCTGGCACACGCCGTGACCTGCCGCCAGCCGATTTCACCATGCTGGTGAACATGCTGGTGACGAATGCCATGGTCTTCCTGGGCAAATGCCCGCTCCCGGTTCGCAGCAGTATATGCGCAACCTGCCGCAAGCCCAACACATGATCGATCTGCTCATGGTGCTGCGTGAGAAAACGCAGGGGAATCTGACGCGCGGACGAAGAACAGATGATGCAGGACTTACTCCCCAACTGCAAATGGCGTACGTCAGCGCCAGCCGACAGGTCGGCTAGGAGAACGAGGCGCATGGGTCGGGTGCAGACACTTCCCGAGGCGGTGATCAACCATATTGCGGCCGGTGAAGTGATCGAGCGCCCGGCTTCGGTGCTTAAGGAACTCCTGGAAAATGCCCTGGATGCGCAGGCGCGTCAGCATCCAGGTTATGGTGCAGGGCGGTGGCATCAGAGTTGATCCAGGTAGACGATGACGGCCTCGGCATGGACGCTGAGGATGCCGTGCACTGCTTTACGCGGCATGCCACGAGCAAAATCAGTGCCCTGGACGACCTCGGAGCATATCACCACCGCTGGGCTTTCGGGGTGAAGCCTTACCTAGCATTGCGACCGTATCACGGTCTGCAGCTGATCTCGCGCTGCGCGCACGAGCCACTGGGGACACGGGTCGTCCTGGCCGGTGGTACAGTGCTGGACAGGCAAGCCTGTGGCGCGCCGCCTGGGACATCCATACGGTGTCAGCGATCTGTTCTACAATACCCCAGCACGCCTCAAATTCCTCAAGCAGCCCGTCCACGGAGGCCGGTCATCTCGCGCACTGCTTCAGCACGCTGGCCCTGGCGGCGCCAGCGGTGCATATGACCCTACATCTGAACGGGCGCTCTGCACATCCAGGCAGCCCGCTGCGGCGGACCTGGAGAGCGCCTGGAGATGCTCTTTGGGGCCGAGTTTCCACGACCAGGTGCTGCCCGTGAGCCGACACCGCCCCTGACCTGCAGGTGTGTGGCTATATTGCCAAAGCCACCTTGCATCGTGCCACGCGCCGTCAGCAGTTTTTCTTCGTCAATGGCCGCGCCGTACAAAATCGTGTGCTCGAGCCGTGCCTTGTACGAAGCGTATCGCACTTCTCTTGCCGCGTGATCGGCACCCGGTGGCGTGTCTGTTCCTGACCTCTGCCGGCGAGCGAGGTCGACGTCAATGTCCACCCGGCATGGTTAGAGGTGCGTTTCCGGCAGGAAGCACGCCTCTATGACCGGCTGCGGCGGCTGTTCCAGCAGCGCTTGCTGGACAGCGTGGCTGACCCAGGCGTCGCGCTGGCCTGACGGCTCTCCAGTCGTCTGAGCCGCGTGCCCTCGCACCAGCTGCGTTGAGTCGTGCTGTCCCGATGCTGTGGCAGCGCGTCAGCCGCTGAGCCAGGCCCCGAGCAGGAGCACCACGTCCTGGCAGCCCCGCACCAGCTGCCTGCCCAGGAACTGAACCTGCACGCCGGTTACCCAGAAGCCGGCCGCGCGATTCTCGAAGGCATGCCTCTGGGACAGCTGCACAACACCTACATTGTGTTGCAATATGCCGATGGTGTATTCCTGCGTCGATCAACACGCGGCGCACGAGCGCGTGCTCTATGAGCGCTTGCGGGCCCGTGTGCACGACGGTCCATTCGCAGGCGCAACAGGTCTTGTTTCCTGCCACGCTTGATCTCGGCGCCACTGACCCAGAGTGGATCGCCTCGTGTCTGCCACGTCTGGCAGCCCTGGGCTTTACCCTCGAGCCCTTTGGGGGAACGACCTATCGCCTCCCGAGCGTCCCTGCCCTGCTGGCAGAACGCGACTATGCGGCAGCCTTGATGGATGTCCTCGAGATCCTGCGCTCGCCGGCCGCAGACGACGATCCTCGATGAGGGCTTGCCCGCGGGTGTTCCACCATCTGTTGACCGTGATGGCGTGTCACGGCGCTGTGCGTGCCCATCAGCACCTGCATGACCACGAGATCCGGGCGTTGCTGCACGACCTGGCAGGCGCCACCATGCCGTTTACCTGCCCACACGGCCGGCCGGTGCTCTTGCTTATATTGCTCTGGCTGACATTGAAAGAAGTTTCTGCGCTGTTAAGGTAAAGATGTCTGCATGCATGCGGCATCCTCTCCTCCCATCATAAGGGGACGCATATGCTTGAAGGACCACTGCCCGAGGGTTTAACGTTTGACGATGTCTTGCTTTGCCAGCCCGCTCCGACGTCTTACCGCGCGATACCGATGTGGCGACCCAGCTGACCAATAATCTCCTCCTCAACATCCCCTGGTGAGCTCGGCCATGGATACGGTAACCGAGGCCGCTCCTCGCCATTGCCCTGGCGCAAGAAGGGGGCCTTGGCATCATGCACAAAAACTTCAGTATCGAAGAGCAAGCCGCCGAAGTCGATAAAGTCAAACGCTCTGAGAGCGGCATGATTGTCGACCCGATTACCATGGCGCCACACCAGATGGTCTATGAAGCCATCGAGATGATGACGCGCTACCGTATCTCGGGTATTCCGATCACGGAAGGCCCGAAGCTCGTGGGTATTTTGACGAACCGTGATCTGCGTTTTGTCACCAACACGCAGCAACCCATCTCGGCCCTGATGACGAAGGACCATCTGGTCACCGTAGCGCAAGGTACGAGCCTGGACGAGGCGCAAAAACTCCTGCACCAGCACCGCATTGAAAAACTCCTGGTGGTGGATGAGGCCTTTCACCTCAAAGGTCTGATCACCATCAAGGACATTGAGAAGCGCAAAAATATCCGCAGGCGTGCAAAGATGCCTTAGGGCGCCTGCGCGTGGGCGCTGCGGTCGGCCTCACCCCTGACCGCCATGAACGCGTTGCCGAGCTGGTGCGCTGCGGGGTCGATGTCATCGTGGTCGACACGGCACACGGCCATTCTTCCTACGTCCTGGCAGCGGTCGAAGAGATCAAGAAAGCCTATAGCGACATGCAGGTGATCGGTGGCAACGTGGCCACGGCAGAAGCGACGCGTGATCTCATCAACGCCGGAGCTGATGCGGTGAAAGTGGGCATGGGACCGGCCTCGATCTGCACCACACGCATGGTCGCTGGCATCGGTGTGCCGCAGTTGACGGCGATTGCTGAGTGTACACGGGTGGCCCAACAGTATGGCATCCCCATCATTGCTGACGGCGGCATCAAATACTCGGGCGATATCGTCAAGGCGCTGGCAGCTCGGCGCGCACTCAGTGATGATTGGCAGCATTTTTGCCGGGACAGAAGAGAGTCCAGGCGAGCGTGTCCTGTACCAGGGCCGGAGCTATAAAGTGTACCGAGGTATGGGCTCGCTTGGCGCCATGGCAGGTGGCAAAGGCGATCGCTATTTCCAAGGCGAATGAGACCCAAACCAGCAAGTTGGTCCCGGAAGGGGTCGAGGGCCGTATCCCCTATAAGGGAGCCCTGGCTGATGTGGTCTATCAACTCGTCGGCGGGCTGCGCTCAGGCATGGGCTACCGTGGCTGCCGCACGCATCGATGACCTGCGCCAGCGCGCCCGCTTCATCCGTATCACCAGTGCTGGACTGCGCGAAAGCCACGTCCACGACGTCATCGTGACCCAGGAAGCACCAAATTACCAGATCGACTGACCGTCATTAGCGCCGGCCATGCTCTACCACCTAACGGAGACCGCGTATCCATGACGCCACAGAGTTTTGTGCACCTGCACCTGCATACCGAATTCAGTCTGCTGGATGGGGCGAACCGGATCGATGAGTTACTCGATCGCGCGCAAGAACTGCGCATGCCGGCCGTGGCCATGACCGATCATGGCAACATGTTCGGCGCCATGAAGTTTTATAAGGCCGCCAGAGAGCGTGGCATTAATCCCATTCTGGGCTGTGAAGCCTATGTCTCCCCGACGACACGCTTTGACCGCTCCAAGCAGGGTATCAGCGCGGCGGCGCACCACCTGACGCTCTTAGCCACCAATTATGAAGGCTATCAGAACCTGGCGCGCCTGATCAGCAAAGCGCACCTCGAAGGCTTTTACTATCGGCCCCGCATCGATAAGGACCTCCTGGCCCAGCATGCCACAGGGTTGATCGGCTTTGACGGGCTGTCTCAAGGGGCGAGGTGAATGGGCATATCCTCGGCGAGGACATGCGGAAAGCGGCGGATGCGCTCGACAGCTACCGCCAGATCTTTGGCCCGGAGAATTTGTACGTGGAGCTGATGTCACACGGCGTCGACGGGCAGATGCAGGCGAACCGTCAGCTCCTGGCGTTTAGCCAGTGATTTCGGCCTGCCGGTGGTGGCAACCAACGACTGTCACTACCTGCGCCGTGAGGATGCCGCCCCGCACGATGTGTTGCTGTGTATCGGCACCGGGAAAACCCTCAACGACCCCCAGCGCATGCGCTATGGTCCCCAGGAATTTTATTTTAAAACATCCGAAGAAATGTCCCAGGTGTTTGCGGAGATCCCGGAAGCGTGCGCCAATACGCTGCGCATTGCCGAGCGTTGCAACCTCCAGTTACCCTTTGACAGCATGCTCCTGCCGCGCTATCAGACTCCGGACGGCCTGTCGCTGGACACCTATCTCGAGCAGATGACCCGTAGCGGTCTGCAAGAGCGCCTGCGTCGCCATCCGGTGGCCCAGGAGGAAGCGGTACTGGCAGCGTCTGGAGCAGGAACTGGCGATCATCCGCACCACTGGCTATTCCGGCTACTTCCTCGATCGTGTGGGACTTTATCCGCTACGCGCGCGAGCGGGACATTCCAGTCGGACCAGGGCGTGGCTCAGTCGCCGGCAGTCTCGTGGCCTATGCCCTGCGTATCACCGACATCGATCCCCTGGAATACAACCTGCTGTTCGAGCGCTTTTTAAATCCCGAACGCGTCACCATGCCGGATATCGATATTGACTTTTGCATGGACCGGCGTGACGAGGTCATTCGCTATGTGACTGAAAAATACGGCGCCGAGAACGTGGCGCAGATCATCACCTTTGGCTCGATGCTGGCGAAGGGTGTCTTGCGTGACGTGGGCCGCGCCCTCGATATGCCGTACAGCGATGTCGATCGCATCGCCAAACTGGTGCCCAACCGCCTCAATATCTCGCTGGACGATGCCATCGCAGAAGAGCCTCGACTGCGCGAGCTGCAAACGCAAGACCCCGTGTCGAGCGCCTCATTGACACGGCGCGGCGCCTCGAGGGTCTGTCACGCCATGCCTCAGTGCACGCCGCCGGGGTGGTGATCTCCCCAGAGCCTCTGCACAACATCGTACCACTGTCCAAGGGGCCAAAGGCGAGGTCGTGTGACGCAGTACGCCATGGACGACATCGAAGCCATGGGGCTGCTCAAGATGGACTTCCTGGGTCTGCGGACCCTCACCGTCATCCACAACGCGCTCAAATTCATCACAAGACAACCAGGGCATGACGCTGGATATCGAAAACATCCCTCTGGACGACACCTGAGACCTACCGCTTACTGTCAGAGGCGCGCACCAATGGCGTGTTTCAGCTCGAAGGCCGTGGCCTGCGGGAGTTACTGCGCAAGCTGCAGCCGCACGTGTTTGAGGATCTGGTAGCCCTGGTGGCGTTGTACCGTCCGGGTCCACTGGGCAGCGGCATGGTCGACGATTTTATCGAGCGCCGTCATGGGCGGCGCGCCATCACCTACGAGTTACCAGAGCTGGAACCCATTTTGCGCTCCACCTATGGGGTCATTGTGTTTCAGGAACAGGTGATGCAGATTGCCACGACGCTGGGCGGTTTTACCCTCGGCGGGTGCCGACCTCCTGCGCCGCGCTATGGGCAAGAAAAACCCGAGGTCATGGCGGAGCAAAGCGAGCATTTTGTGCGCGGTGCCGTGCACAACGGCTATCCAGCAGAACTCGCGGCAAAGATTTTTGACTTGATCGCCTACTTCGCCGGGTACGGCTTCAATCGCAGTCACAGTGTAGCGTATGCCCTCATTGCCTACCGCACGGCCTATCTGAAAGCGCACTTTCCACGGGAGTTCATGGCCGCCCTGATCACCAGTGACATGGACAATACTGACAAGGTGATGCGTTACATCGGCGACTGCCGTGACCAGGGCATTGCCGTCATGCCACCGGACATTAACGAGGGCTCGTACGGTTTTACCGTCACGAGCGACAGCATCCGCTTCGGACTGGGCGCCATCAAAGGGGTGGGCGAGCAAGCCATCACGGCCCTCATGCAGGAGCGCCAGGAACATGGACCGTTTCGGTCTTTCTTCGCCCTGTGTGAACGCCTCGATACGCGTCAGGTCAATAAAAAGTCCTGGAGAGTCTCATGAAAGGCGGTGCCCTTGACTCGCTGGGACTGACGCGCGCCCAGATGTTAGGGAACATGGGACGCGTGCTGGAGTGGGCGCAGCGGCAGCAGGAGGATCGGCAGCAGGGCCAGTTCAGCCTGTTTGGCAACAGCACCGCCGGCCCCAGCGTCGATAATACGCCGAGTCTGGAGCCAGTGGTGCCCTGGAGTGACAGCGAGCAACTGGCCTACGAGAAAGAGGCCCTGGGCTTTTACATCAGTAGCCATCCGCTCATGGCTGTGCAGCAACAGATGCGGCGCCTGGTCACGGCGACGAGCCAGAGCCTGGTCGACTTCCAGGGAGAGCCGACGGTGCACGATTGGCGGGCTGATCACCCAGCGGCGGGTCCAACTCACCAAAAACGGTGATCGTATGGCCTTTGTGACCCTGGAAGACCTCTACGGAGTCTGGAAGTCATCGTGTTTCCCGAAACCTACCGTCAGAGCGCGTCGCCGCCTGTGAGGTGAAGAGCCAGTCATCGTGTGGGGAAGGCCAAGATCGAAGGAGAGGGGAGCCCCGCATCATTGCTCAGCGTGTGCTGCTGCTCAAGGACGCGCTCGCCCTCGGAGAATTCCGGCGCCTGACGTTAAGTGTCGCCCCAGCATGACCGTACCACGCTCCTCCACGTGCGCGACCTCTTGGGCCATACGCCCGGCCCCTGCCAGGTGGTGTTGGCGTTGCAGTTTCCCGATGGTGAGCGGGTGCTGCTGCGGACGGCTGAACACCTCAATGTCGCTCCATCCCTGGCGCTCCTGGCCGAGCTTGGAAGAGCTGTTAGGCGTCGAGAATGTGCGTGTGGCTTAGGGCAGAATCGGCGGGCGCCTAGCGCTCTCCCGGCGGGCAGAGGGGCACTGGGTGGGATGTATCTTTACGCTTGCTTTTGCTGGCGTAGCCGCATATGATGAAAGTCTGTCCCCCAGGTGAGTTGTATACGATGAGAGAAGAGCGCGTAGGAAGAGGCACTATCCCTGTCCCGCAGCGCCCAGTTGGGGTCCGTTGGGTCGTTTACTGGTGTGGCCGCATCCTGCAAATGATCGGATTGGTGCTGATCTGGTGGGTGTTGCTGCTCTTCGCCGGTACTGCAGGTATGGGAGTGTTGCTCTACTGGAGTGCGGCGGCGGCTCTCGTGTTCTATGCTGGTTGGGCCTGTATGATGTGGGCTACAGGGAGGTGGTAAGCATGGTTGCGTGTCTGGAGCAGTCTGAGCTATGGATGTAGAACCGGAACCCAATGCCCTTGAGCCCTACACGCTGCATGAACAACTGGCGGCGCGCCTCCAGCCAGAGAGCGAACCTGAGGAACGTCTTGTGCGTCAGATCGCCCTATGCACCGTGAAACTTGAGCACATTGAGGCCCTGTTGGCCAAGGCCGCAGAGCAGTTGCACCATGTGCTCGCGGACCCCAGGAACGAACTGTCGCTTTAACCTCAAAGAAGAGACTGAGGATGGGGTGGTTGCTCGCCGAAAAGACCTTGTGCCTGTTTGAAGTCGATCTGAAGGGAGCGGCAGCGCCCGCCTGTGCAGCGCGGTTGGCGGTGGAGTGTCGTATGCTTGACGCCGCCGCATGGGCCGTGCAGCGCTACACCAGTCACATCCCTGACCGCCACTTTTTCCAGCTCGGTTTGCCCGTGGTGAGCAGTTCTGGACTGCCCAGCAGGCAGACAAAATCCTCTCCTATTGCTGGGTAACCCAGGAGCCCGTCGAAATCGGGGAAATTCGTTGCATTATGAATCCGCGTGGGGACGAAGTGTATCTCTATGATGCCTTTACCTTTGCGGAGTATCGCGGCCAGAATCTCTATCCGACGCTCCTGCAACGGATTTTGGACTTTAGTCGCCAACAAGGCTTGCGACGGGCCCTGATTTTTGTCCTCAGTGACAATACGGCGTCGATTCGGGGTGTGCAGAAGGCTGGTTTCAGAGAATTTCAACGTGTGACATATCGGAACATCCTTGGGTTCGCCCGGTATGCCTACCGGCCGCAGCTCAATGTCTCTGCAGGGTTGATCTGCTCCCTGCCTAAGAGATGGGCTGGCAGCATACTGGCAGACGTGGCCTCCTGTGGTTGTTCTTGGTTTTCGTGGACGAGGGCTCGCCATGCGTGTTGAGGTTTTCACGGCTGTCTCAGTTTTTCAGGACTTACGTGCCGAGTGGTGCCAGTTTTTGTCGCAATTGCCATTTCAGAGTGTCTTTTTACCCCACAGTGGCAGGAAACGTGGTGGCGTCACTTTGGCGCCGACCGGCAATTACATATGCTGACGGTACGCGCCAGTGATGGGACGTTGCAGGGGTTGGCCCCTTGATGAGCAGCCCTGGGATAGATGGGACCTCCCGTCTCGAACTGCTCGGGGACCTGGAGTTGTGCGACTATCTTGACGTGTTGATGGTCCCGGCCCAGCAGCGCGCGGTGGGGCGCGCGGTGGTGGAGTATCTGGTCGGCAACGGTGGCGACGAGATGGAAGTCTGCTTGCAGAATCTCTCCCAGCATTCGTCAACACCTGCCGTGTTCCAGGATTCCCTCCTGCACAGGGGGCTCACGGTCGAGGTCGAGCAGATCGAGACGTGCCCAACGGTGCTGCTGCCGCCCGAGTGGGACGCGTATCTGGCCATGTTACGTGGCAAAGACCGTCATGAGCTGCGTCGGAAACTGCGCCGCGCTGAGGCTGCGGCGCGCCTCGAGTATCGCGTCACCAGCAATGCCGCCCAGCTTGACGAGGATATCGATACGTTTATGGCGTTGCATCGCATGAGTCAGCAGGATGCCAAGCAGGGGTTTATGACCCCTGAGAAAGAAGCCTTTTTCCGCGCTATGGCCCGGCAGTTGTGGCCGCAGGGCTGGTTAGAACTGGCCTTTCTCTATGCCGACGGGAGCCGATTGCCACCCTGTGCTGTTTTGCGTATGGGGCAACGTACGCGGCCTATAATTCAGGGTACCATCCTGCCTATGCCGAGATCAGCGCCGGGATTGTGCTCTTCGCTGAGCGCATCCGTACGGCCATTGCGCGGGGCTTCACGGCTTTTGACTTCATGCGTGGCAATGAATCCTACAAATATCGTTTTGGGGCGACGGATCAGCCGCTCTACCAATTGCTTGCCCGCACTGCCTGCCCGGTGCAGGGGTCGTGTCTATGAGTGGCGCACCTCACACCAGCCTAGCGCTGCGCCGGGTCGCCATGTTCAGCGTGCATAGCTGTCCATTGGCGCCTTTGGGAGGACGTGAGACGGGTGGTATGAACGTCTATGTCCGGGAACTCAGTCGCCTCCTGGGCCAACAGGGTATTGCGGTCGATGTCTATACCCGCCGCCAGGACCCCTGGGAGCCTACGGTGGTGCCCTTTGGGCCGCGGGCCCGGGTCATTCACCTGCATGCCGGCCCTGCAGCGCCGTATCGCCAAACACCGGGTATGGGACCACTTGCCGGAATTTGTCGAAGGTGTCCTGGCCTTTGCCACCAGCCAGGAGTTACACTATGATCTCTTGCACAGTCATTACTGGCTCTCTGGCTGGGTGGCGCTGCAACTGCGTCAGTTATGGGCTCTCCCTATGGTGCATATGTCCCATACCCTGGGCTATCCAAAGAACGCCGCGGCCCAACAAGTCTGGGAGCAGGAGCCGCCGCGGCGTCTGCGGGTCGAATACGACATCCTCAAACACAGTGATGCGCTCGTTGCCGAGAGTCCGGCCAGCAAACAGCACATGGTGCAGGAGTACGGGGTCGATCCAGCCCGGGTGCAGATCATTCCCTGCGGTGTGGATACGCTGCTGTTTCGTCCACAGAACCGGCAGCAGGCGCGACGTGCCCTGGCCTTGCCTGAGGCCGCGCCCCTGGTACTCTTCGTGGGCGCTTGCAGCCCTTAAAGAGCCTGGACACCCTCTTCCGTGCCGTGCACCTGGTGCGCCAGCAGTACCCGACACTCCAGGTGCTCATTGTGGGTGGGGGACTTGATGCGGGCGACCCACACGAAGCGGCAGAGTTGGAACGGTTACGGGTGCTGGCAGCACACCTGGACCTGACGCCGCACCTCGCCTTTATCAAGGCGCAACCGCAGGAAACATTGGTACAATATTATACGGCAGCGGACGTGTTTGTCCCTGCCCTCACATTATGAGTCGTTTGGGATGGTGGCGCTCGAAGCCATGGCCTGCGGTACCCCCGTAGTCACCTCACAGGTAGGAGGGCTCACCTCCACCGTCGTGCATGAACGCACGGGTTTGCTGGCGCCCGTTGGTGATGGGCCGGCCTTTGCCAGGGCCATCAGCCGTGTGTTAGCATCTCCGACGTTACGCGACATGTGGGGACACGCTGGCGTCCAACGCGCCCAGACGTATGCCTGGCCGCGCGTCGTTGAGCGGAATGTGCAACTCTATCATCGCCTTATACGGCAGGCAGTGCACGGCGGGTTGTGGACTCGCAGCCAGTGGCCAGTAGCCAGGGGCTTCCGGCGGCCCCTGAGCTGAGGCGCTGGTGGGAAAGGTGCGAGGGGAGCGAGCATGCAGGTCAGGTTCTGGGGGACACGCGGGTCCATAGCCGCACCAGGACCCACCACCATGCGCTACGGTGGCAATACTTCCTGTGTCGAAGTGCGCCTCGATGACGATACGCTCATCATTTTTGACGCTGGCACTGGCATCCGTGCTTTGGGTCAGGCGTTGCTGGCGCCACCAGGCCCGGTACACGCGCACCTGTTCTTGAGCCATGCGCACTGGGATCATATTCAAGGGATTCCCTTTTTTGCCCCCGCCTATATTGCTGGCACAAAGCTCACCATCCTGGGTCCCGAACATGGACATCTGACCCTGGAAAAGATCGTCACGGGCCAGATGCGGAGCCCGTATTTTCCTATTCCTATGCATGCCATGGCGGCGAAGATCGAGTTCGTGAAGCTCGGGGAACGGAGTGTGGTGGAACTGCCCAACGGTGCGACGGTCGAAGCCGGGGTGCTCAATCATCCTGGCTGTACGCTGGGCTATCGTCTCACCGCCAAGGGGAAAGTGCTGGCGTACACCACCGACAACGAACCCTTTGGCAAAGCTGCAGCGTCTCGGCACCTGGTGCAAACCTTCCCGCCACACGTCTCTGGTACGCGATGCGGATCTCCTCATCCAGGATGCCCAGTACACGCCGGAGGAATACGCGCCAGCATCGCCTCGGTTGGGGCCATTCCACCTACCTCGATGCTCTGCAGATTGCGCAGCAGGCGCAGGCCAAGCGTCTGGTCCTCTTCCATCACGATCCGAGTCATTCTGACACTGACATCGATCATATTATCACCCTGTGCCAGGCCCAAATTGCCCAGCAGGGCCTCGATATCGAGTGCCTTGGTGCTGCGGAAGGGGCTGTACTGGTGCTCTAACACCACTACCGCAGATCATCACCACCCTCTCAAACCCTCCAACACTCGCCGCCTGCCAAACGCTCGATCCAACCTCCCCCCATGACCCCCACCATGCCTTGCATTTTGTACCCATTAAATTTGTAAGTAGCTGAGAAGCTTGCTTGATTTGTTATTATAGGGTACAGTATATAACCTCTATTCCGTCGGACTGTAAGCATCACCGTGCTCCCTCTGGAAACTGCATCAACAGACAGGCAAGCATGGCGTGTGCGTGGTCTGGTAGCTGAGAGGATGAAGCTGTGTCCCACACATCTCTCTGGCAGGATGTATCGCTTCCTTGATGTAGGCATGCTCTTGCTGGGCAGCCTGCTGGGACTGGCGTCGCCCAGCATGGCGCAGCCAATACCTGGAGCTGGTCCTGGCGGTGGCAGCCCAGCGCCGTCTCCTCTGTCACTGCTCCTTCCACCTCAGCGCCAGGCGCTCCAGGCCGCTCTGCTCCTGGCTACGCACTACCCTCAAGTCCGGCGGCTGCCCCTCGCCATCGATGCCAGGCGCCATCCCTCCGCCATCGCTGTCAGGCTCTACCCCTCCGCCGCCGGTGCCAGGCGCCACCCCTCTCGTACCCGGCCAGCCCGGCGCCGCGCCAGCGCACCAGCCTGGGGCACTCACGGCTCCCGACGACAGGTCAGCAACCACCAGCACCGGGCTGCTCCCGAGCCAGGCGAGGCCGCTAGCAGTACCAGACCCACTACCGCCAGCGCGTGAGGAACTCTCGCCCATCGAGCGACTGGTGGCGGGAATACTCCGGATCCAAATGCTCGTCCTACGCCAATTTGGCTATGACCTGTTTACGCGTGCGCCAACAACATTTGCCCCGGTCACCGATGCGCCGGTCGGTCCCGATTACGTCATCGGGCCAGGGATAGTCTCAATATCCTCCTGTGGGAGGCGTGCAGGAGAGTTACCAGCTTGAGGTCAACCGTAATGGCGCCGTGGCATTCCCAAGGTTGGGAGTGGTCCAGGTCTGGGGGCTTGACCGCTCGATCAGGTGCAGCGTCTCCTGCAACAGCGTTTCAGCGAGTTTTATGCCGACTTTCGTATGGCGGTAACATTGGGCAAACTGCGGACCATTCTTGGTCTATGTGGTAGGGGAGGTGCGACAGCCGGGCGCCTATACGGTCAGTTCGCTCTCGACTATTATTAACGCACTGTTTGCCTCGGGTGGCCCCACGAAAAACGGTTCGCTGCGGCGTATCCAGTTAGTGCGGCAGGGTCGACAGATCCATACCCTCGATCTCTATGACTTGCTCCTGCGAGGCAACAAGGGCCAGGATCAAACCCTGCAGTCGGGGGATACCATTCTCGTGCCGCTCATTCGGCCCGGTTGCCGGTGTGCTGGCAATGTGAAGCGACCAGCCATTTATGAGTTTGACCCAGGCACGACCCTGCAACGTCTGCTGGAGTCTGGCTGGTGGGGTCACGACTCTGGGATATCTGCAACGTGTACAGGTCGAACGCGCGCGTGGCGAACGAGCGCAAAATTGTGGTTGATGTCGATCTCTCCGCGTCCCGGCCCAAAGCTGCTCCGACAGACCTGTGGAAGACGCGCATGGCTGATGGAGACCTGGTGCGGATCTTCGCCATCCTGACCACGTTGGAAAATGCGGTGCAACTGGAAGGTCACGCCCTGCGTCCAGGCCGCTACGAACTGAAACCGGGTATGCGCCTACGCGACGTGATCACCTCCTATAGGGACCTGTTGCCTGAGCCCTACCTGAGTATGGCGAGATTGTGCGCGTACATCGGCGCTGACCTGCGCCGTACTGTCGTGTCCTTTAACCTTGGCCTCCCTGCTCGCTGGTGACCCGGCCCAGAACCTGACTTTGCAGCCGCAGGACATCGTGCGGGTCTTCGCCAAGGCCGACTTTGTCGATCCTCCCCAGGTACTCATTTCTGGCTTAGTACACCGGCCTGGTCTCTATCCCCTGACGGAAGGCATGCGTGTGGGAGACCTCGTGTTCCGTGCTGGCAATGTCCCGAAGTTTGCCTATCTGGAACGCGCTGAACTCACCCGGCGTACGCTGGGTCAGGCGGGAGAGAATGCCATACGGGTAGAAATCGACCTGAGCAAAGCTCTGGAAGGCAATGGGGAGCACAATCTGTTCTTACAGGACTTTGATCACCTGGTGGTACGAGCAAGTCCCCGATATCGAGCTGCAACGCGATGATCTGACACTCGACAGACGAAAGCCGCCTCCAAGCCAGGGCGCCCAGGGGACCGGGGAGCAGCTACGGCTGCCAGCCAGCGCAGGCGCTGGCTGGTGTCAGACCAGAGGCCGCTCTGTAGAAGAGTCTATCCCTCGTGGAAAGTGATGAGCGACTACCGCGGCACTACGACGGGCTGGAAGATTTGTTGAGCATGTGGTGGAGATCCGCGGTGAGGTTCGCTTCCCTGGATTCTACCCCGTGCTCGAGGGCGAGCGCCTGGCTCCAGCGCTGCGGCGCGCCGGGGGTTCACGCCGAATGCCTACCTGCGTGGGGCCATCATTGACGCGGGTGCGCGTCAGGGAAGAGCAGCAGCGGCGTTTGCAAGAGCTCATCCGCGAGGAAGAAATCTCGCTGCTGGCCCAGGGCGCCGCCGAGTCACAAGCGCACACTGACTTCGGAAGAGGTGAAGGGACAGCAGCAAGCCGTCGAGTTCCGCCGTGACCTGCTGAATCGCCTGAAAGCCGTGCAGCCTGATGGACGCATCGTCATACGTTTACGCCCCCTCGATGCAGTTCGCTGGGACAGTGGACGATATCGAATTGGAACCGGGTGATCGCCTGGTCGTCCCACTAGTGCCGCAATACGTGAATGTGCTTGGTGAGGTGTATAATCGCACGGCCTTGCTCTATGAACCAGGCAAAACGGTGGCCTACTATCTGTCCAAAGTGGGTGGCATCAAACCGACGGCGGATGATGATGAGATCTATCTGGTACAGATCGACGGCACCGTCGATTAGCAACACCCAAAATCAATTTGTCCATCGTCCTCGCGAGACGGGCAGACCAGGCGCTTCAAGGACTTCTTCGCTGTGCAGCCACAGCCCGGGGACAGTATCGTCGTACCACGTCAATACGGCCTCGCCCGCCACACTGCGTAACACCCGTGACATTGTCCAGATCATCTTCCAGGGTGTCTCGAGCCTGGGGATAATCGCTGCGTTACTGGCCAGTTTATAGAAAGGGTGAGATCTGCTTACACTACAACGAATCACACCATGAATGGCTCCACGTGTGGATCTGCCTCCTGAGGCAGAAGAGCTTGATCTGCGTAGTTACTGGCGTGTGCTGCGCCAGGCATCGCGCCTTGATCCTCGGTCTTGCCATCGTTGTCGCCCATTGGTGACCGCGCTGCTTACCCTGCTCCATGCCAAACATCTACAAAGTACCGCCACACTTATGCCGCTGGGAGCATCGCGAGGTGGTCTGCGCGTCAGCACTTGGTGAATTAGGAAGGTTTGGTGCCACAAGCGGCCACCGGGTGCCTTGCTGGGCAAAGACGGTCCCACATCCACAGAGCGCCTGCTCGCGATTCTGCAAAGCCGCACGCTGGCCGAGGAGGTGATCCACTCTCTCGATTTGCTTCCTGTCCTCTTTGCGCCAAAGTGGGACGCTGAAAAGCGACAATGGCGGACGGAGAAACCTCCGACCATTGCAAGATGCCGTGAAGAAGTTAGACGCATTGGTCTCTGTGACTGCCAGCCGGCAGCAATATTATCACTATTGCTGTGTCACATGCTGACCCAGGGTTGGCCGCCGCCATAGCCAACCGCTTACGTTGACGCCCTGCTAGCGACGCCCTCAACACCAACGCCTTCTCACTGGCGAAGAAGAATCGTATCTTCATTGCCGCCCAGCTCGAGCACACCCGTAACGATCTCGCCGTCGCAGACGAAATGTTGAAACAGTTCGAGCAAACGCACAAGATCAGTTGCTCTGGAAGCCCAGACGGTAACAGCCGTGAAAGCCATGGCCGATGTCGAGGCACATATCAGAGAAAGAGAGGTGCAAGTGGGTGTCTTTCAGAGGTTGATGACGCGGGGCCAGCCGCGAAGTGTATCTGATACAGGAAGAACTGCGAGAACTCCGGGCTCCAGCTCGCACAGCTCCAGGATGGCGGGCTCGACTTTGCCCAGGCAAAGCAAAGCAAAAGCTGGAGAACCAGGTTCACTCCTCCCCTGACCGAAACGCCTGAGATCAAATTGCGCTACACCCGCTTACAGCGTGAAGCGTTTGTACATGAGCGCAAGTTGTTTACGTTATTGGCCCAACAACTGGAGCAGGCCAAGATCGACGAAGCTACGTGATGAAACGGCCTTCCAGGTGCTGGATAGGGCCGTGCCCTCGGAGCGCAAGAGCAAACCGGCCACGGGCCATCATAGTTCTCATATGTCGCTGCTGGTCAGTCTGTTTGCGGGCGTCATGCTTTCGCCTTCGTGGCGCGAGTATGTCGATGCGACCGTCCATACGAAAGAACAGGTCGAGCGGCAAGCCGGCCTGGCGTTGCTCGTCACCTCTGCCAGCGGTAGAGCCACCACGGCACCGCCGGCGCCGGCGGTCACTGCCCCCGGCGATTGATCCTCCAGTCGCTTCTCACCTGATACACCGGCCACCCAGGCTTTGCGCTATTTGTACACCCGCCTCAAACGCCTCGAAGCGCGAGCGGCCCATACAAACAGTGCTCCTGTGTCGCACCTGGATCCTGGCGATACCACCAGCTACCCTCCTCGTCGATCTGGCTGCGTCTCTTCCGGACGTATGCCGAAGCGTCGTAGCCAGGATGGTGTAGATCGGCAGCAATAGGGACTTCCGCTCCAATCGATAACGCCAACAGCAGGACATAGCAGACCGTCTTCGATCGCATCCGCAAATGCCGGCGATGTTCAGTTTCCGGGTACATAGCGGCGCTTTGCGTGCCCAGCCGGTGATCCAAACTGGCATGAGGCCGGAGCGCATTCCGGATCTTCGCCTAGTCGCCTTCGCCGGATTGGGACTGAAGTCTTTGGCAAATGCCGGCACGTTCACGAAGGCATCGGCATTGGGGCGCAGGCTTTTTCTCGTGATGTTGGGCCAGTTGAGTATTTGCGTTGAGGTCGAGCCAAAAGTCGAGCTTTGAACGGCAACGTTCGTTGTTCGCCGGGTCAATTTTTGCGATCCCTCTGGCGCACAGATGCGAATCACGAAAAGCCGGCCCGTTCTGAGAACGGGCCGGCTTCGATCAGCGTCGGTGTTCGCGCCGCTATACCTTGACGGCGCCTTCGCGGTGTTTCACCGCGAACTCCTCCTCCGGCGAGAAGACGAGCGTCTTGCGTCCGTAGAGCGCGAAATGAGAGGATGGCGAAGCGCGTACCAGATCGCCACGCCGATCACGCCGGTGCGATAGACCGGATCGGTGAGCTGGAAGCAGATGGTCACCAGCGCGATGATCACGAGTCAGCGATGCGCCGAGCACGCCGAACGGGCTGCGATAGGGCCGCTCGATATTGGGGAATTTTCGGCGAAGCTGGATGAAGGTGAGCGCCTGCAAGAGGTACGAGAACATGGCGCCGAACACGGCCATATTCAGGAGCGTGCCGCCGATGAACGATCCCGCCTTCTCGCCGCCCATGGCGAACCACACGACCAGCATCACCGCGAGCCCGACCACGCCGCCGGCAATCAACGCCGTGTTGGGCGTCTTGTGCGTGCCGTGCGGTGACCGACAGGAAATGCGGGAAATAGCCGGCTCGCGACAGCGAGAAGATCTGCCGGCCATAGGCGAAGATGATCGTGTGGAAGCTTGCGATCAGCCCGGCCACGGCGATCAGCGCCAGCACCTTTGCCCAGCTCGATCCGAAGATCGCGCGGAAGCCGTCAAGGATCGGTTCGCCCGAGGTGCCGAGGGCGAAGGCGCCATGTGCGGTCGTCGTCGCGCCGGCGGCGTCGGTCAATTCGCGCTGCGATCGGGATCGCCGGATTGATGATGAGCACGAGGAACCCAAGCGCAATCAGCGTGAACATGCCGAGCATGATGCCCCTCGGCATGTCACGCTTTGGGGTCCGCCGACTCCTCGGCCGCAAGCGGAATTTCCTCGATGGCGAGATAGAGCCACACCGCAAAGGGAAGGGCAGCGAGGACGCCATGGATGCCGAAGGGCAGGAACGGCCCATTGCCGTCAGGCAGCTCGACGGCCGCTCCCGGTCGCTGGGATCGGCACCGATATTCATGGCGTATTTGCCGAAATCGATGAGCGGGATCGCGCTCACGAAGAAGATCAGCAGCATCGCGATAGCGAGCAGAGTGACGATGACGGTGACCGTGAACGACAGCTCGACGCCGCGCGGCATTGAGACCCGACAAAGATCATGTAGCCGAGGATCCAACAGACTGGCTGGAACTCGGCGGGTGTCTCAAAATCCCCGTCAGATAAGCTGCCGATGAAGAACATGATCACCGCCGGCGTCAGCACATATTCGATGTTCTCGGCAATGCCGGTGATGAATCCGCCCCACGGCCCGAAGGCCGTGCGGGCGAAGGAATAGGCGCCGCCGGTGTGCGGCAGCGGCCGGGCTCATCTCGGCGATGGAATACGTGAGGCCGAGATACATGATCGTGATGACGATCGTGGCGACGAACATGCCGCCCCAGCCGCCCACATTGAATCCGAGATTCCAGCCGGAGAAATCGCCCGGAGATAACCGGCGCCCGACGCCAAGCGCCCAAAGCGCGAAGACGCCGGCATGGCGCTCTGAGTTCGCGTTTTTCGAAATAGTCCTTGCCGGGTATGTGATAAGAAACCCCGCCTTCATGTCGCTTCTCAGCCATTTTCCAACCCCTCCTGTCATTTCGCCGGTTCTAACGGCACAGATCCACACCATGGCATGTCTAGATCTGAACAGTCCTGGTGTTGCTGCAAAAGAATATCGGCCAGCTCGCTCTGCCCAGCTTCGTTGGCTCTGCCTCGTCGCCGATCTCGTCGTTGCGAATTTCGATCATGGCCGCCAGGAAGGCTCGCGGCGGGCGGGCATGGCGGCTCGAGCGTGTAGTAGACCCCGTCGGCGGGGAATAGGGCTGGTTGATGCCGACGGTGAGGGCGGGTCGGCACTCTAGCCCGCTGATCGAGGAGATCGGCGAGGCGGCGATCGTCGTCGAACAGGATGCCGACCTGCCAGGGGCGGGCCTTGCCGAAATAGACCGGGGTGAAGGAGTGGATGGCGATCAGCGCCGTCTGGCCGTCCAGCAGCCATGCGGCGCGTCGAGGCAGGCGTCGATTGCGTCATGGATAGGGCGCGTGGATGTTGGCGAGACGTCGCGACCGCTCTTCCTCGCTCAGCTCGCGATTGGCCGGCACCGGGCGCCCTTCGCTTTCGGTGACGATAAGGCCTGCTCGCATCGGCCGCGCCGATTGCAGTCGATGATGAGGCGTGAGGCGTCAGGCCAGAAAAGCGGCGCGTCCAGCTTCGCTGACAGGAGCCGCGCTACCGCAAGCGCGCCAGGATCCCAGGCGATGTGCAGTTTGCAGCGCATCCTCGGCAAATCCAAACGACTGATAGGCTTCAGGGATGCGATTTGAGGCGTGATCGCAGAGGATCACGAACGGTCCTCTACCTTCCGGATTCTCCGCAACAACCGGGCTGCGACCAGAGTCCTTCATCTATCCCCGCCTCATCCGCACGAACGAATGGAAGTTCCTGCGCCAAGATGACTTGGAAGCACCTCTGTTATAACACCCCCAACAGATTTGACGAAGTATCGATCGATGTCCCCAAGAGGCTGAATCCTGTGCTTTTGGCGCCTCGCTCCGGCGCGGGCTCCGGGAGCACTGTCATAAATGTGTTACGCGTTGTTGGCTGGAGCCTCCTCCGTCGGTTGGCCGCATTCGGACTCCGGATCGAAGGCGATCGGCAGCTTGATGGGGCCGGTGTTCCCGCTCGTCCGGCAGCCAGGTCGGCTCGCCGTCGTAGCGCGGATTTCAGATGCGCTTGGCCAGCACGCTTCAGCGCCTCGGTCATGTCGCTGCGAGCAATGAAATGACCGAGGCAATGATGCACGCCGCCTGCCAAACCCGCAAATGTAGCTTGCGCTGCGCCGCGATATCGAAGCCCGGCGTGAAGTGCCGCGGGTCGGTTCCGGCCGATCTGGAGAACAGGTGAATGGTGGTGCCCCGCTTGAACTCGAGGTCCCCATAGGTGAAGTCCTCCATCGCCTCGCGGGTGACCCAGGTCGTCGTCGGGCGTACCCGCATCACTTCCTCGACCGCGTTCCTGGCGAGCTCCGGCCGGTCGGCCAGGAGCCTCCATTGGTCCGGATGCTCCACGAACATGCTCATCGCCAAGCCAAGCTGGTTGCGCGTCGTGTCGATGCCGCCGAACACGGCCAGCGACGACCATGTCGTAGAGTTCCTGATCGCTGAGCGCGTCCTTTGTCCTCGTTGGCTTGCAGCAGCTGGGAGATGAAATCGTCGCCTGGCAGGCGCGTCCGGCGCTCCTCGATCACGCGGTGTGCGTATCTGAACAAGGCGGCGGTCGCCGTGTCGATCTTCTCCACGTCCTGCTTGAAGTTGACGCCGAGCGCCAAAGCCCATGTCGGCGGTAATGTCGGCGAGCCGCCGCCACTCGCTCTGATCAGAGGCCGAGCAGGATGCAGGTGACCCGCGCCGCATACGGCTCGGAGAATTCTGCCACGAAGTTGCAGCGGCTGCTTCTCGCGAACTTGATCGACAATGTCGTTGGCGAGCTCTGGCGAATTTCGGCTGCAGCGGAATAATGAGTTTCGGCGAGAAAGCAGGATTGGCGAGCCGCCGCAGCCGCGCATGGTCATCGCCGACGCACGGTTCAGCAGTATGCGCAGCCACCAATCGGCAAACTTGCCGGTCACCTCGTTGTGGGCCGGCCAGGCGTAGCTCCTTTGGCGGAGACGCGCGGTCGCCGCAGCAACCTTGCCGACATCTTCATAGCGCAGGACCGCGATGCCATAGGGCGTGCGCGCATACCAACTGCGCTCCGCGCCTCGCGCACCTCCGGCGAGCGGATCGAGAAACTCTGGATCGGAGAGTCTCAGAAAGGGTACGTCGACGGCGTCTACGACACTCATCTCGCGTCTCTCCGTGATGCTTGACTACGGTGCCAGGCCACGGGCGAAAGGAAAGCCGGCCACGGGGAGGGTGAACGCCGTGGCCGGAGTTCGTCGCTTGCTCTCGCGCGCCTAGCTGGAGCGCCCAGTAGTGCGCTGGACCAGTACGATCACCACTACACCGCGGCGAGCGGCTATGTAGGGAAGCATGCCCGCACGCTTGACGCCCGCCTCCTCGCCGAGATGCATGTCTTCCGCCATCGTCCTTCGGAAACACGCCCTTGTCCTGAACATAGTGGCGGGAACGCGAAACACTGGGATGATCAGCGGCGGCGAAGATCAGCCTCGGTCCACAGCGTGTGCGCTCCCAAACGTCAGCGCCCGCGCCCATAAGGAAGGCATTCACGAAGCCAATACGCCACCGATCGCAATCAGGATCGTGGGCGCACGGTAAGGCCGTTCCCAGCTGGCCGGTCCATACGATGAATCCAGCCAGCATTCAGGTTGAGGAAGTTGAAGATGATGCAGCCGACGTTGGATGCCGCCAGGATGAACAGATAGTCCGACATCACTGAGCAGGATCAGATTGAACGGTCAGGTCAGTCCACATGGCGCGAGTGGGCGCACCGTGCGCGTTGACATGTGTCGAGATAGCGCGGCAGCCAGCCAGTCGACCGATGCCTGATACAGCGTGCGCGACGATCCCGCCATCGCCGTCATGATGGTCAGCATGAGCGCGAAGACCAGCAGAGATGGCCATCGACCGTTTCGATGAAACGGGCCGCCGCCGAGCATCCCCTGCCATCGCCTTGCCGACGCCCATGCCGCTAGTAGATGTCCGGTGCCAGCATTCCCGCTAAACCGAGAGCGCCCTGAAAGGACAGCGGCACGAGGATGAACACGGCAAGGCACACGAGGCCTGAGTAAAAGATGGCCCTGAACGTGTCCCGCTTCGGATCCTTGAACTCGCGCGTGTAGCAGACGGCTGTCTCGAACCCGTAGGTCGACCAGGCGGCGATGAACAAACCGCCTATGAAGAGAATCCAACCCGCCTTGTCCCAGCTTCCGTCAATCGGGTTTCCGGCGGCATCGTGCACCGAGCGGCACGAGCGGCACAGAAGTTGTCTCGCGGCAGATCGCCTGTCAGCAGCGGAACGATTCCGATCAACATCAGGGGCAGCAGCGCCGCGATACCCATGATCATGGTCACGTTCGCTGGAGCGCAGGATGCCGCCATGTTGGATCGCGAAGCACATCAACATCAAGATAGCGCCGATGAACGAAGGTCGCGTTGATGCGCAATGTCAGCTCCTCCTTGACCGACCCGAGGTCGAGCAAGGTGATTTGCCAGGTGTTGATTGTGGCATCAGGCGCGAAAAAAGGACTGAGGATGTAGCCGGCACCCAGCCCTGACCCGATGGCCAGCACCGGCGACCAAGCGAACCAGTTAGACCAAACCGACGTCGGCGCGATGAATTTGAAGTAACGGACCCAAGCGACGGCACCATAAATTGGGACCCCGCCGGACTTACCGGGGAACAGACCCGCGATCTCGGCATAGGTAAAGGACTGAACGAAACCGAATAGCATGGAAATCGTCCAAACCAACCAGGACGCCTTGCCAACCGTGGCGGCGATACCGCCGATCGAGAACAGCACCAGCGCCGGAACGCCGCTCGCCACCCAGAACGCGCCCGTCCAGTCAATTTTTCGGTGCAGATCTATTGCGTTCCTTCTGCACCTTACCGTCCCTGTCGCTGCTGCAGTGCTCATGGCCACCCCCAGGCTTTCAAGGATCTTCCAAGAATGATGACACTTTTACATAATAGCCATGCCGCATGCCTGGAAACGTACAGCGTGTCGCGCAGTTCTCACGCACTTGGCCCAGAGTGGGTTCGCCGACGCGCCCAAATTGCGTCACCGCTGCATTCTTTGGCACCGGAAGCTAGACCCCTTTCTGGCTTTTGGACAAGACCAATCCGCTTTCTTTTGACAAATTGGTCGTACATTGGTCTCAAATGGCCTCAATTGGATAGGCGAGTGGATCAAACCAGTCGAGCCGCTTTCGACAATGATGTAGTCTTTCGGGCTTGAGGTCGAACTAGGCGAGGAGTGAAGTCATGACAGGTCGTGTCGCCGTCATCGGAGCGGGCCCTGCGGGCTCGGCCAATTGCGCGCATTCCAGCAGGCGAAAGCAAGGGAGCTGAGATCCCTGAGATTGTCTGCTTCGAGAAGCAGAGCGATTGGGGCGGCTTGTGGAACTACACTGGCGCTCGGGCATCGATGAATATGGCGAGCTGGTTCATTCCAGCATGTACCGCTATTTGTGGTCGAATGGACCGAAGGAATGCTCTGGAGTTCGCCGACTACACCTTCGATCACCATTTCAAGCAGCCGATACCGTCCTTCCCGCCGCGCGAGGTGCTCTACGACTACATCACCGGACGCGCCAAGGATGCCGGCGTGAGGCCCTGGATCCAATTCAACACGGCCGTGCGCCACGTCACCTACGACAAGAATTCAGGCAAGTTCTCGCTGACCTTCGAGCGATTGACGGACCGCACGCTGCATACCGGACACGTTCGATTGGGTGGTCGTGGCGACCGGCCATTTCTCGTGCCGAACGTGCCGCACTTCCCGGCATCGAGTCGTTCCCCGGCCGCGTCATGCACGGCCACGACTTCCGCAGCGCCGACGAATTCAAGCGGCAAGGATGTGCTGATCGTCGGCGCCAGCTACTCGGCGGAAGACATTGGCCTGCAATGCCACAAATACGGAGCGAAGTCCGTCACCATGTGCTGGCGCACGCAGGCCATGGGCTTCCATTGGCCTGAGACGATGGACGAGCGGCCGCTTCTGACCAAGATCGAGGGGAGAAAGGTCTTCTTCAAGGACGGCTCGAGCAAGGACTTCGACGCCATCATCCTATGCACCGGCTATCAGCACCACTTCCCGTTCCTCGCCGATGAGCTGAAGCTCGCGCACGCATAATCGCATGCATCCGCCGCATCTCTACAAAGGGCATCTTCTGGCTCGACAACCCGAAGCTCATCTATCTCGGCATGCAGGACCAGTTCTACACCTTCTCCATGTTCGACGCGCAGGCCTGGTACGCGCGCGACGTGATCCTCGGCCGCATCAAGCTGCCGTCGAAGGAGGCGATGCAGAAGGACGACGACGCCTGGGTGAAGCGCGAAGAGGCCCTGAAGGATGCCTTCGAGAAGATCGACTTCCAGGCCGACTATGTGCGCGAGCTCTGCGACGCGACCGACTATCCGAAATTCGACATCGACATGACGGTGCGACGAGTTCAGGGAGTGGGAGCACGACAAGGAGCATTCCATCCTCGGCTACCGCAACAAGGCGTTCAAATCGCCCTGCACCGGAACCATGGCTGCCGGTTCATCACACGCCCTGGCTCGAAGCGATGGACGACTCGGATGAAGGCGTTCCTTGCCGTGCAAGCGGCGCGGAAGGCCGCCGCCGGAATAAATCTCTCGCAAGGCGCGGTAACGCGAAAAGGCCGCCCTAGCGGCGGCCTTTCTCCTTCAGCCTCTGCGCTCCATGATCCAGCCCGCAGCCGCGGCGAGGTCCTGCGACGGTTTCGCTCGGGCGAGGTTCGACTCCTGGTCTCGTCTCCCGGACGGTACTTTCCGGTGCGGACGAGAAGGGCGCTGCCGATGCCGGCCAATAGCGCGCCGGCGACGTCGGCTTCGGCGTCGTCGCCGACCATCACCGCCTCCTTGCCGTCGATTTCGGTGCTGGCGAGCGCGGCCTTGAAGAAATCGGGAGCTGGCTTGCCGAGCACGCACCGCCTCGCGCTGAGCGGCATATTCCAGCGCCGCCACGAAGGCGCCGGTGTCGAGGCTGAGCTCGCCGTCCTCGTCCTTGAAGCTGCGGTTGCGCGCAAGCGCCAGAAACTCGGCGCCCGCCAGCAGCTTGCAGGAACGCCGGCGTTGAGCGCTGCATAGGTGAAGCCGTCTCGGCCGCGTCGCCGACCACGACGGCTTCGGTCCTCGAGGCGGGCGAGGTTCGCGAAGTCCTCCGCAAGCGCCGGGTGAGATCAGAAGGTGGGGCGAAAGTCGCCTCGCCGAAAGCCACGCGCGTTGCGGCCTGAGCCGCGTGAACAGCTCCTCGTCGGCGATCCGCAATGCCCATGTCGTTCAGACGCGAGAGCAGCGCCCGCCTCGGCATTCGCGTGGTGTTGGTGAGAAAGCGCAGGCGCAATCCCGCCTGACGCAAGCAAGCGACCGCATCGACTCGCGCCCGGCAGCGGCTGCTCGCCCTGATAGACGACGCCGGCAAGATCGAGCAGAACTGCGCGTATCATCCCGATTACGCACGCACCCGCGTCTTCCCGGATCGTAATGCGGGAAGCGCACGATGCGCGCCGGCAGGCGCTTCTGGTGGCCGTCGAGCTTGCCGACCTCGACCTCGGTGCCGAGCCCGGCATGGGTGACGTCGAGGCGCGCGAGCGCGATGGTCTTCTTGAGGACCGGCGAGCGGGTGGCGCTGGTGACCACGCCGATCTGGGCGCGGCCGATATGCACGCAGTCGCCGTGGCCGACCGTCTTCATCGCCCTCCATCTCGAGGCCGACCAGCGTCTTCTGCGGGTGCTCCTTCCGCCGCAGCAGCGCCTCGCGGCCGATAAAGTCCTCGTTCTTCGCCGCCAGCGGCACGGTGAAGCCGATGCCGGCCTCGAACGGGTCGGTCTGGTCGCAGAACTCATAGCCGGCGAAGGTCGAGCCCGGCCTCGATGCGCACCATGTCGAGCGCCTGCAGGCCCAGCGGCATCAGCCCGTGCGGCTCGCCTGCCTGCCAGATGGCGTCGAACACGGTGAGCTGCGTCCTGCGGATGGCAGAACATCTCGTAGCCGAGCTCGCCGGTATAGCCGGTGCGCGACACCACGACCGGCGCGCCGTCGCAGCCGCCGATGCGCCCGATGGTGAAGCGGAACCAGCCGAGCTCGTCCAACGCGTGGCTGCGCCGGCGGCGTCCAGACCACCTCGCGCAGGATGTCGCGGCTCTTCGGTCCCTGCACGGCGACGTTGTGCAGCTGGTCGGTCGATGAGCGCACCCACGCCTTCAGCCCGAGCTTCTCCGCCTGCTCGCGCAGCCAGACGCCGCCAGTAGTCGTCGCCGCCGATCCAGCGGAAATTGTTGTCGCCGAGGCGGAACAGCGTGCCGTCGTCGATCATGCCGCCATGCTCGTAGCACATGGCGGTGTAGACCACCTGGCCGATGGCGAGCTTCCGCACGTTGCGGGTGAGCGCGTATTGCAGCAGCGACTCGGCGTCAGGGCCGGTCACCTCGAACTTGCGCAACGGCGACAGATCCATGATCGCCGCGCGCTCGCGGCAGGCCCAATATTCTGCCACCGGCCCGTCATTGGAGAACCGCGTCGGCAGCCAATAGCCGCGATATTCCGCGTAGTTGCGCGTCAGCGCCGAGAAGCGCGGGTGAAACGCGGTCTCGCGCGTAAGCTCGGGCTCTGCGTCTGGTGTCATTCTATAGGCCACCGCTCTGGAGAAGCTTTGCTTGTCGGAATAGGTGCGCACATGGATGTCGGTGGGGTTCCAGCCATTGGCCGGATCGATGTCGTCAGGCAGGCACGACGAGACACGCAGACGAGATCGGTGCAGCGCACGCAACAAGACGTAGTCGCCCGGCCGCGACCACGGCTCGTCGAAATAGAGCACGTTGTTGCGCGTCGATGCCGGTGTTGTAGAAGAAGTTGAGCGCCATCCAGCCCTTGCGCGGCGGCGATGCCGTAAGGCGCGAGCTGCTTGTTGAAATTGTCCGTGCAATTGACATGGCCGGGATAACCCTGGTCGTCATAATAGCGCGCGTTGCAGGCAAGCCCGAAGGCATCGTGGCGGCCGACCGGTGTCGCGCACCACCTCCACCAGCGGCTGCATGCCCTGATCGAAGGCCTTGGAGTGCGAGGCCTGGGAGCGGGATAGCTCTGCCCCATCAGCGAGCGCGTGGTGGTGACGTCGAGCGGATGCTCCACGCCCTTGTCGAGCTTGCGCGCGGCAAAGCACTGGAAGTCGGTGCACTGCCGCCCGGCAACGTCGATGATCTGGATATATTCGCCGGCGCGCACGACGTAGGCCTCCGCCGTCGCCTTGTTGACGCGGATATCCTGAAGAGGATCGGCGAGCGGCTCTGGCAGGTGGGTTTCGCTCGCGCGACGAAGCCGGCTGCGAAACACGTGGAGGCGGATGGGCGTCGCCGTATTTTGCGCGCCGGCTTCCATGGCGGCGCCTGGCGCGGCCACGATCAACAGGCCGTCGCGCGTGACGGTGAATTCGGCTGACTCTCCAGGCCTGGACTCGCCGCCGAACAGCGTCACGGCGCGGGCGCGGGCGAAATCGATGCCGCGCCGCTCAAGCCCGGCGCGCACCGACCGCGCGCTTTCGCTCGTCCCGCTCAGGATTTGCTTGAGCCCGCTCGCATCGCTATGCTCCCGCGGGCGCCAAGGATGGCGGGATCGATGACGCCGGCGGCATCGGCGGCCACCAGCTCGCAAGCCTGCATGCCTTCGACATCGACGAGGCGCAGGCGGTCGCCGGCATGAATCGGCACGGCGATGGCGCCGCCGCCGGGCACTGTATAGCGCTCCTCGCCTGGAGCGAAGCGAGCGCATGCCCGGCCGCAGAATGGAAGAAGGCTTCGGCGGTCCTGGCCTGACACTCTGGTCGCTGGGAAAAACCAACTCAGCGCTCCATCCTTCAAATGGATGTGCTTCAGACGGTAGCCAAGGTCATGGATCCGGATCAAGGTTGGGCGGGAGTTTCCGCCCTTTCCAAGCGAACCACCGTGCTGTGCACCGTGGTGCTTTCGGCCATGTCGCTCTTGCGCCCGGCGACAAGCACGCTTGACGTTGGCATCGCTCGGCGATGCACTCGGCCACCGTCCTTTATAGATAATGCCGACGCCAGGCTGCGCCGCCTTGAAATGGTGACGGCAAGCGGCAGGCGCCCGGCCTCGTTGACCAGCGACGACGGCTGTCGCCCTCGGCGAAGCCTTGGGCAGCGGCATCGTCGGGATGGAGCGTGACGGTAGCCGGCCCGAGCCGCCTCTGTATGACCTGGTCGTTGCCGTAGCTCGAGTTCATTTGCCAGGGCGATGCCGGCGAGATGATGCGCAACTGCCCGGGCTTCGTCCGCTCGTCGGCGTGAGCGGCTGGCACGCGCGGCAGCCCCAGCTCGACCGCCCGGTCGCTCGCAAGCTCGATCCGCCTGACGGTGTCGCGAATTTGAGATCGGCAAACTGCAACTGGGGCTCGGCGAACAGCTCGTGGTGCCGACCTTGGCGAGATCGGCGAAGTTGCCCTCATAGGTGGTCTGCTTGAGCAGCCGGTCGATGAGGTCGGCCTCGCTTTCGAACAACCCCGGATCGTTGTAGCCCATGGCGCGCGCGAGCCGCCGGAAGATCTCCTGGTTGGGCAGCGCTCTGCCCGGCGGCTCGCACGTCTTCACCTGGGCCGACAAAGTGAGGTCGAAATAGGGAAGCACGAGGTCGTTGAATTCGAGGAAGCTCGCGGCCGGCAACACGATGTCGGCGTAGGCCGTGGTGTCGGTATGGAAGAGATCGACCGCGACGTGAAACAGGTCCTCGCGTTCGAGCGCCTTGCGCAGGCGGCCCTGCTCCGGCGACGATGCGGCCGGATTGTTGTTCCAACTGACCAAGGCTTTCGAGCGGCGCGGATCCTCGAGCGCGGCGGCAAGGTCCATATGGCTCATGGACCGCGTGCCCTCGCGGGCAAGCTCAGGGCATGGTGATCAGGCTCATGTCGATGCCGCGCGCCGCTGGTCCCGTTCATGTAGAGAAAGCCGGCGCCTGGTTTGCCCACGATTGCCGGAGAAGGCGACGAGCGCCGCGAGCGCGCGGAACACATTGCCTCCCCTGACGCTGGCGCTGCACGCCTTGCCCGAGCCAGAGCAGTGAGGGGCCGGTCGCATAGGCGGTTGCCGCCGTCTCGATCAGATCGGCGGGAAGGCCGCAGAGCTCGGCCGCCCTGGCGAGCGTCATGCTGTCGATGGCGGCGTCGAGCCCTCGGCCCCGAGAACGTGCTCATCGAGAAAGGCCTGATCGACCAATCCCTTCTCGCGCATCACGTTGAGGAAGGCGAAGGCCAGCGCCGCGTCGGTGCCGGGCCTAAGCTTGAGGTGCATGTCGGCGGCGAGCGCCGTGTCGTGTCCGATCGGATCGACGACGATGATCTTGAGCGCCGGCTTCAGCCGCCCTTCTTCGCACGAACACCATGTCCTGATGCGGAGCCGAGTGCGATGGATTGGCGCCCCAGATCAGGATGGTGCGGGCGTCCTTGGCGGTGCGCGGGTCGAAGCCCTCGAGCGAATTGCCGAAGGTGAGCTCGAGGGCGACATGGCCCGCTTTGTTGCACACCGTGTCCGGATCGACCTCGGTCGCGCCCATGCGGTTGAACAGGCGGAGTGGGAAGGAGCCGGCGATCAAGCTCACGGTCCCGGTGTAATGCGTATGCAGGATCTTGGCCGCTTCGCCGGCGTCGATCACGCTCGCGGAAGCGCGCGGCGATCTCGGCGAGAGCCTCGTCCCAGGAGATCTCGGCGAAGGTGGCCGGTGCCCTTCGCGCCAACCCGCCGCAAGGGGCTGGTGAGGCGGAGCGCTGCATCGCGCCAGGCGCCGTTATAGGCGATGGCGCACTTGCCGCAGAGCTTGCCGCGCGAAATGGCGTGATCGGGATCGCCCAGAACCTTGGTGATGACCCCGTTCTCTTTATATACGGCGAGACCGCAGGCGTCGTAGCAATCACGCGGGCAAGTGGTTTTGACAATGTCCTCTTGCAGCATCGTCGGCGATGACCTGTCTGAAGCGACTATAGGCTAGCATAGTCCGAGCCAAAAGCCACGTCAGTAAGGTTTGACAGCGAGCAGGCCAAGAAGCAAGGCGCCGCGAACGGCGCCCTTTGAGGTGGAAGTTGCTTTGGGGAAGTTCTGAATAGCTAGAACGTGGCCTTGATGGTTCCCACCGCCCGCGCGTCGCAGTTATTCCGCCCGCCACTCGTTAACGAAGCACTCGTCCGCATTATAGTCCGTATCGTAGTAGCGGATGTCGGCAGACCAGTGCTCCAGGAAGCCAAGGGTCAGGCCGGCATTCCAATACGTGTAATCGTGGGCAATGATCTTCTTCGTACGACTGGATATCCGAACGCTGCCGCTGATGCTGGGCGTGAAGAAATTCCACAGCATTTGCCGGAGAGGGCGTAGCTCACCCTGCCCTCGATCGCATCAGACTGGGTGCCCAGCACTGAAATTATCCGGCGACCACCAGTTGCCGACGCTAAGGGTCCACTTGTCGAAGGTCACGAGCGCGCCGACGTCCTCACCTCGAAATAGTCGATGATCGTTAGTCGCCCGGATAGGTATAGTAGAGGGCGGCGATGTTGAGGTCGAGTCCCCACATTTGGGCGTGATGCCGGCACCGTAGTCGAGCTCGATGTTTTCGCCGTTAAACGCGGTATTGGAGCCCCAAATGTAGATAGAAGATTCCGTACGTCAGATCGAATTCGGGCTGCGCGGCGGGATTCTGATTCGTGTTGGAAACGCTGCGGAACATATAGTCCGTCGCCATCGTCGCGGATCCCGTGAGCGTCAGCTTCGGCGGGTCGCCTGCGTAGCCCGGACGCCGCCAACCCCGCGATGAGCGCCGCACCCAGAACGCTCGATTTGATGATCCCTGCAAAGAAGCTTCCCGTGCCATTGCTTTCAGTCCCCGGTTTGTAGACCCCCTGAGCGTGGGAGCATTTTCATTGTGATAAAGGGCCGAGACTCAACCGGCCCTGCCCAGTCCCCACTACAGTACAAAACACCGGCCCCGGCAGCAATCGAAAATCCCTGTTTCCTGCAAGTTGCTGGGACACTGTGGCAGGCTTTGCACCTACACAAGCTTTTTTGCTGAATCGATTGGCAGACCAAGCTTTTTTGCCCCTCGGAGATGCGTTCAGCCCCCTTGTCGACCGGCAAAGTTCTACCTGAACGGCGGACCAATCCGGCCGCAACCCAGACTCCCTGAAGTCTCCAGCTGGCGATCGGACCCGATACCGGCGACCGCGAGGAGCGGACCGCTGGGGCAAGGGGCCTTGCACCGGCACGACACCCCGTCGACGAAGGCCTCGACCGAGGCGTCGAAGGCCGCGTCGCGGTCAAGCGCCTTGAAAGCCGGGATCAGCGCCTGGCGTCGCTGGGCAGGCGAGCGGGATCGAGCGCCAGCAGCTCCGCCTCGTCCTCGTCGCTGATCGGGCGGAGCAGCCCTTCGGCCTCGGCCAAGGCATAACCGAGGATGAAGGCGTAGAACGCAAGCCCAAGTCCGGCGGCTTCCGCATCGCTGAGCCCGGCGGTCCGCAGCGCGCGATAGACCACCTCGCTCGAAGCATGATCGGCAGGCCCCGTGGCGTGGAAGCGGAAATGCAGGTGAAAGAGGCGGGGATGACGGTGGGCGAGGTCCCGGTAGGCCACCGCGACCTTGCGCAGATCGGCGCGCCAGTCGGCGGACGGCAGCGGCAGCTCGACCGTGGCGAGCGCCCGGTCGGCGATCCGCCGCAACAGCTCGTCCTTCGAGCCGAAATGGTGCAGCACGGTCATCGGGTCGACGCCGATGCTTGAGCCGAGCTTGCGCACGGAAAACTCGACCTCGCCCACGCGCGACATCATGTCGAACGCAGCATCCAGGATCGCATCCCGGTCCAGGCCTCGCCGGCCGCGCGGGCGGGACCTCGACTTGCGTGCTGTTTGCGTTGACAATTCTACACCGTAGCCAATAAAGTCTTCGCCGTAGCCATACTCGCTCATGAACCCCTGTCAAGGCTGACCGGGGCGTCGGAGGCGTGGAGAAGTCGCGTGACCGGTTCAAGATCGATCGCCGAGACCGTGCGGCGGCCCACCGGCGTGCTTGCCTCCGAAACAGCAATTGCCTTGAGCGGACTGAACCCGAAAGCGCGCTTCCTGCTGCTCTGCGCCCGCATCGGTTACACGCCCCACGCGAGCTCCCAGCGCTAATTGGACGGCCCTTGGGTCACGCTCTGCTGGAGGTTTTTAGGTGACGAATCAATATCAATCCGCGCAATTGCAGAGAGCTCGACGCTCTTCACCATCTGCACCCCTTCACCGACTCACCAGTTCGCTCCGCGGCGGCCGGCGCGCGCGTCATCGTCCGCGGCGACGGGCCCTATATCTGGGACAGCGAAGGCAAGCGCATTCTCGACGGCATGGTCCGGCCTGTGGACCGGCCAATCGTCGGCTATAGCCGCAAGGAGCTCGCCGAGGCGGGCTTACCGGCCAGATGCTCGAGCTTCCGTTCTACAACACCTTCTTCAAGCACGACGCATCCGCCGGTCGTCGCCCTTGTCGCGCAAGCTCGCCGAGCTTGCCCCCGACAACCTCAACCAGGTCTTCTACGGCTCGTCGGGCTCTGAATCGAACGACACCGCGATCCGCCTGATCCGTCACTATTGGGTGCTCAAAGGCGAGCCCAAGCGGCGCATCATCATCTCGCGCAAGAACGCCTATCACGGCTCGACCATCGCCGCCGGCTCGATGGGCGGCATGGCCCACGTGCATGCGCACAGCTATCCAGTCTATGAGGGCTTCCGCCACATCATGGATCCCTTACTGGTACGGCGAGTCCGAGGAGGGCGAGACGCCGGAAGCCTTCGGCATTCGCGCCGCGCGCGCGCTCGAGGATGAGATCCTCGGCGCTCGGCCCCGAGAACGTTGCCGCCTTCGCCGCCGAGCCGGTGCAAGGCGCGGGCGGCGTCAAGATTCCGCCGGCAGAGCTACTGGCCCGGAGGTGCAACGCATCGTCGACAAATACGGCATCCTTCTCCTTGCCGACGAGGTGATCACCGGCTTCGGCCGCCTCGGCACGTGGTTCGCATCGCAATATTATGGCATTCGCCCCAACCTCATCACCTTCGCCAAGGCGGCGACGTCGGGCTACATCCCGCTCTCCGGCGTCATCGTCGACGACAAGATCGTCGACGTGCTGATGGCCCACGCCGACGACTTCAATCACGGCTACACCTTCTCGGGTCACCCGGTGGCCTGCGCCGTGGCGCTCAAGAATCTCGAGATCATCGAGCAGGAGAAGCTCGTCCCGCGCGTCAAGGAGTTTGCCGGGCCGGCGCTCGCCAAGATGCTGGCGAAATTCAAGGACCACCCGCTCGTCGGCGAGGTTCGCTCGGTCGGGCTGCTCGGCGCCATCGAGCTCGTCGCCGACAAGCGAACGCGCCGCCGCTTCGCCGATCTGGGCCGCGTCGGCCTCATCTGCCGCGATCATTTCTTCCGCGAAGGCTTCATCATGCGCGCCGTGTTCGACACCATGGTCACCGCTCCGCCGTTGATCTGGACGCAAGACCAGTTCGATGAGGCTGAGGAGGTGATCGCCCGCGCGCTCGATCTCACGCTCAACGACGTCGCCGGAGAACTCGCCGCATGAGCCGTCCGATCGTCGTCATCCCGGCCTGCACCACGCTGATCGAAGGCTATGTCTTCGACGCCGTGGGGCGAAAATACTCGACTGTCATCGCCGAGGTGGCGGACTGTCAGCCTCTGCTCGTACCTGTCGGTCCCGGCATATCCGACATCGCTTCCATCCTCGATGTGGCCGATGCCATTCTCCTGACAGGCAGCGTCTCGAATGTCGCCCCGGAGCACTATGGCGATGAGCCTCCAATCAAGCCTGACGCGCTCGATCCTTTTCGCGACGCGCTGACCCTTCCGCTCATCCGGGCCGCTGTCGAGCACAAGACTCCGCTATTCGCGATCTGCCGCGGCTTCCAGGAGCTGAACGTGGCCCTTGGCGGCAGCCTTCACCAGGCGGTTCACGACGTGAATGGACACAAGGACCACCGCCCGCGGGAGGAGCTTCCACTCGATGAGATGTACGGCCCGGTCCACACAGTCTCCCTTCGCGGCAAATTGCGCGATTGGGTCGGCGACGACAAACTGATGGTGAATTCGCTGCACTCGCAGGGCATCGCTCGCCTCGCCGATGGGCTGAAGCCCGAGGCATTCGCCGAGGATGGTCTGGTCGAGGCCGCGCGCGGGCCCGACGACGCGGCGTTCTGCCTGGGCGTGCAGTGGCACCTCGAATGGGGAGTGAAGTCAGAATCCCGTCTCGACCGTTGCTGTTCCGCCGCTTCGGCGCGGCAGCAAGAGGCGTTGCAGCATCATGACGGCGCGGCTCACCAGCGATGAGGCGCAGGCCTTTCTCGACGCGAACCCCGGGGTGCAATGGATCGACGCCTTCCTGTTCGACATGAACGGCATTCCGCGCGGCAAGCGCATCCGCCGGTCCGATCTCATCGGCGTCGCCAAGAGCGGCCTCATGATGCCCACCTCGGTTTTCATCATGGACCCGCTCGGCAATTGCGTTGAGGAGACCGGCCGCCTCTGGGAAACCGGCGACCGGGACCACCACTGCCACCTTCTCTCTAGGACGCTGGTCCCGATCCCTGTCGGCGACGGCAGGCACGCGCAAGTCGTGATGGTCATCGACGCCAAGGATGAGCTCGACCCGCGTGGCGTGCTGATCGACCAGGTTGAGCGATTGACCCGCGCCGGCCAGACGCCGGTCGCGGCCGTCGAGCTCGAGTTCTATGTCACCCGCCGGTCCACCAATGGCGCATTCGCGCTTCACACGCCTGAAGGTCTCTCCGACGATCCGAGCCGGCCGCTCACCTTCGGCTTTGAGGAGATGGACGCGCTTTCGCCTTTCATCGATGACGTCTACCGGATTTGCGAGGTCCAGGGTCTACCCGTCCACACGGTGATGAAAGAGTCCGGTCCCGGCCAGTTCGAGATCAATCTGCAACATCGCCCCGATGCGGTCGCCGCGGCGCTCGACGGCTTGCTGTTGAAGCGCGCGGTGAAGGCTGCGGCGCGAGCGCATGGGCTCGAAGCCACCTTCATGGCCAAGCCGCACCACGACTGGGCCGGCTCAGGCATGCACGTCCACCTGAGCCTCCTCGACAAATCGGGGCAGAACCTTTTTGCCGGCGATCCGATCTCGCCGCTCTTCCGTCACGCGCTTGGCGGCATGCGCGACAGCATGGCCGACTTCATGGCGGTTTGGGCGCAGATCGGCCGAACGCCTACCGGCGCTATGTGCCGAAGGCCTATGTTTCGCTTGCGGCGCATTGGGGCTTCAACAATCGCACCGTGGCCTTGCGTATTCCCCGTGGGCACGGCAGCGCGACCCGCATCGAGCATCGTGTCGCCGGCGCCGATGCCAATCCCTATCTTGTGGTCGCCTCGATACTTGCCGGCGTGAGCCACGGCATTGCCAACAGGCTCGATCCTGGGCCTGCCGTCGAGGGCAACTCCGAGACGATGGAAGCGCCGCCGCTGCCCACCGCCTGGGTCAACTCGCTCGATCTGCTTCCAGCGCTCCGGAGATCGTTCGCGGCGCGTTCGGCGGCGCCCTTCCAGGAGGTCTTTCTCGCCTGAAACATGCCGAGCGCAGCAACTTCGAGCGTATCGTCACACCGCTCGATCACCTTTGGTATTCGCGTGTCGCATGAGGCTGTTATCGCGATACGCTGACGGAGATTGAAGATGACCATGATCGCCAAAAAGTTCCCGACCGCGGCCCTGATCGACGGACAGTGGGTCACCTCCAGCCAAGACGTTTTCGGTGACCGATCCGGCTACGCGGCGCCGAAGTGGCGGCCGTTCCCAACCTTGGGGCCGAGGATGCGGCCCGCGCCATCGACGCGCGCGGCCAAAGCGCTGCCGCGCCTGGTCGGCCAAGACGGCGAAAGAACGCGCCACCATCTTGAGACGCTGGTTCGATCTCGTCACCGCCGAGACCGAAACCCTCGCCCAGCTGATGACCACCGAGCAAGGCAAGCCGCTCGCCGAGATCTCGCGCCGAGGTCGGCTATGGCGCCTCCTTCATCGAGTGGTTCGCGGAAGAAGGCAAGCGCGCCTACGGGCGCACCATCCCGACCACCGTCGCCTCCAAGCGCTACCTCACCATCAAGCAGCCGATCGGCGTCGTCGCCGCGATCGCGCCCTGGAATTTCCCGATCGCCATGATCACGCGGAAGGTGGCGCCGGCGCTCGCCGCCGGATGCACCATCGTGGTCAAGCCCGCGGCGGAGACTCCGCTCTGCGCCTTGGCCATCGCCAAGCTCGCGCTCGATGCCGGCGTGCCGGCAGGCGTGCTCAACATCGTGACCACCAAGGATGCGGCGGCCGTGGGCAAGGTGCTTTGCGACGATGGCCGGGTGCGCAAGCTCCTCCTTCACCGGCTCGACCGCGGTCGGCAAGATGCTCTATCGGCAATGCGCCGACACGGTGAAGAAGCTCACCCTCGAGCTCGGCGGCAACGCGCCGCTTGTCGTGTTCGACGACGCCGACCTCGGCCAGGCGGTGGCCGGCGCCATGGCCTCAAATACCGCAATGCCGGCCAGACCTGCGTCTGCGCCAATCGCATCCTGGTGCAGTCCGGCATCTACGACCGCTTCGCGGCGGCCCTCGTCGAGGCGGTCAACAAGCTCGCCGTCGGTCCAGGCATGGAAGCCGGCACCGCGATCGGCCCGCTGATCAACAAGGCGGCGATCGAGAAGGTCGAGACGCTCGTCGGCGACGCCGTCAAGGAGGGCGCGAAAGTCCTCACCGGCGGTACGCTCGATGCGGCCGGCCCGCTCTTCTACCGCCCATCCGTCGGTGGGCGACGTGACCCCGATATGGAGATCGTGCGCGAGGAGATCTTCGGCCCCGTCGCGGCGCTGGTGCGCTTCGACACCGAGGCCGACGCGATCAGGCTCGCCAACGACACGCCGTTCGGGCTCGCCGCCTATTTGTTCAGCCGGAATTTGAGCCGCGCCTGGCGCGTCGCCGAGAAGCTCGACGCCGGCATGGTCGGCGTCAACGAGAGGCATCTTCTCGAACGAGGTCGTGCCCTTCGGCGGCGTCAAGGAGTCGGGCCTCGGCCGCGAGGGCGCCGCCGAAGGCTTGGAGGAGTACCTCGAGATCAAATACATCTGCCTGGGAGCCATCGATGCATAATCGGTCGCGCCCAGGCCCAAAGTGGCTATCAAATGCGCTGGCGAGGTCAGCCGGTAGCGGCCATACTTGGCGGCGCACGAACCACAACCAGCAAACTGAGAGGCCCAGCGAGACCACCACCAGCAAGTACATGGGAGAGTGAGTATGACCGACGCGCACGCCAAATCTTTCACCAAACCCACATCACGCCGCTCGATTCTGAAGGGTCTCGGCGCCGCCGCTGTCGGCATCAGCCTCTCTCGGCAAGAAGTCTCCCGCCTGGGCGGAAGAGGAAACGAAGCTCAATTTCTACAACTGGGACACCTATATCGGCGAGACGACGCTCGAGGACCTTCAAGGAGGCGAGCGGCATCGACGTCAATATGAGCCTGTTTGCCACCAACGACGAGCTGTTCGCCAAGCTGCGCGCCGGCAACCCAGGCTTCGACGTCATCGTTCCGGGCAGCGAGTTTGTCCAGCGCATGGTCCAGGCCGAGCTGCTCGAGCCGCTCGATCACGCCAAGATCCCGAACATCAAGAACGTCGCGCCGGAGTTCATCAAGGACGCACCCTACGATCCAGGCCGCAAGTTCAGCATGCCCTATACCTGGCTCGTCATCGGCATCGGCTATCGCAAGTCCAAGGTCAAGGAGACGCCCGATAGCTGGAAGTAGCTGTTCGACTCCGACCAGTACAAGGGGCAAGATCGCTGTCATGTCGGACGCGAGCGAGCTCTTCCGCAATTGTTTCAAGTATCTCGGGCATTCCATCAACGACGACTCGCCAGAGCTGATCAAGCAGGTCGAGGCCCTGCTCATCAAGCAGAAGCCCAACATCAAATCCTTCCACGAGGACAACGGTCAGGACCTGCTGCTGTCGGGCGAGGTCGACGTGGTGATGGAGTACAACGGCGACATCGCCCAGGTCATGACCGAGGACGAGGACATCAGTTTCGTCGTGCCCAAGGAAGGCGCCATGAGGCAGCCGGACACGCTGGCTGATCCCGAAGGGCGCGCCGCATCCCGAGAACGCGCTCAAGTTCATCAACTCACATCTTGGACGCGAAGGTCGGAGCCGAGATCTCCACGACCATCAAATACCCGTCGCCGAACGCGGCCGCCGTTGCGCTGATGCCGGACTCGTACAAGAACAACCCGGTGATCTTCCCGCCGGCCGAGATCATCGCCAAGTGCGAGTATCCGAGTTACCTCGGCGCCGACTTTACCCGTCTTCTCGACGAGGCGATGACACGGCTACGCGCAGCTTGATTGGGCGCAGGTGATGTAACGCAGCGGAGCGATAGGATCGGCCGCGATGGCAACCCAGACACAAGAGCGTCGGCTGGCCTTCTTGGCGACGGCATTACCACCCATTGTCTGGGTGGTAGTGTTCTTCCTCGCCCCGCTCGCGATCGTCTGGGCCTACAGCTTCGGCCAGAATGTGGGTCTGACCGAAGTCGATATCAGCGGCACCTTCGCCAATTATTTGCGCGCGCTCCAGCCGCTCTATCTCGGGATCTTCGTCAAGTCGGTTTTCGTGGCCGGCGTCACCACGCTGCTCTGTCTCATCATCGGCTTTCCTGTGGCGCTCGCTATCGTCTTTGCCAGCGAACGTTGGCGGCCGTGGATGCTGCTGCTCGTCATGCTGCCGTTCTGGACCAATTTGCTGATCCGCACCTACGCGCTGATCGCGGTGCTGCGCACCGAGGGCTACGTCAATTTCACGCTCGAATGGCTTTGGAACAACGCCAGCTGGCTCGATGACGCTGGTCGGGTTTGCAGCCGCTCGGCGACTTCACGCCGCTACAGCTGCTCTACAACAATTTTGCCGTGGTGGTGGGGCTCGTCTACGTGCATCTGCCCTTCATGGTGCTGCCGCTTTATGCCGCGCTCGATCGGCTCGATAAATCTCTCATCGAAGCGAGCCTCGACCTTGGCGCCGGTCATCTCCGCACGCTGTGGTCGATCGTGGTGCCGCTCGGCGCTGCCGGGCATCATCTCCGGCATCATCATCACCTTCGTCCCGGCGCTCGGCGCCTATCTGACGCCCGACCTGCTCGGCGGGCCCGACAGCCAGATGATCGCCAACGTCATCGAGCGCCAGTTCAAGAAGGCCAACGACTGGCCGTTCGGCGCCGCGCTGTCCTTCCTGTTGATGTATGCGACCTTCGCGGCCATCGCGCTCAGGGCGCTATTTCAGCCGCGGCAAAGCCGCCGACGGTCACGGGATCTAGCCATGGCCCTGCGACGCGCCCCCTCGAATACAATCGCATGCTGGCAGATGCGGCTCTGGCTGTTCGGCGTGTTCTTCTTCCTCTACGCGCCGCTCGTCGCGCTGATCGCCTTCAGCTTCAACGACTGCTAAGCGCAACATCGTCTGGCGCGGGTTCACGCTCGATTATTACACAGAAGCTTTTCAACGATCAGGTCCTGATGGTCGCCTTCGCCAATTCGCTGACCATCGCCTTTCTGGCCACGATCATCTCGCTCGCCATCGGCGCACTCGCGGCGGTTCTCTTATGGCGCTACCGCTTCGTGGGCAAAACCGCGCTGGAGGGCGCCTTCACGCCTGCCGATCGTGGTGCCGGAAATTTGCATGGGCGTCTCCATGCTGCTGTTCTTCACGCGAGTCATGCCCTGGCCCAACGATCTCATCTGGCCGCTTCAGTCTCGGCTCGATCATCATCGCCCACGTATCGTTCTGTTTCCCCTTCGTCGCGCTCGTGGTCGGGCGCGAGACTGGCGAGCTTCAACAAGGAGCAGGAGGAGGCGGCGCGCGACCTCGGCGCCAACGATTGGCAGGCCTTCCGCGACGTCCTGCTGCCGCATATGCGCCCGGCGCTGATTGCCGGCGGCCTTGCTCGCCTTCACGCTGTCGCTCGACGACTTCGTGATCACGTTCTTCACCTCAGGGCCGGACACCATCACCTTTCCGGTCAAGGTCTATTCGATGCTGCGCTTCTCGGTGAACGCCTGAGGTCAACGCCGCATCGACCATGCTGATCCTGCTCACCATCCTGCTCATGGTCGTGATGATGGTGACGCAGAGCAGAGCGCAGAAAAAGGCGAAAGGATGAGTGCCGTGGACCAAGCGCTTAGCCAAGGACGCCAAGCCACCGCCAAGCCCATCATCAGCTTCCGCAACATCTCGAAGCGGTGGGGCTCAACGGTCGCGGTGGACAATGTCAGCCTCGACATCATGCCGGGAGAGTTCTTCGCGCCTGCTCGGGCCCTCTGGCTGCGGCAAGACGACGTTGCTGCGCATGCTTGCCGGCCTCGAAGTGCCGACGGAAGGCCACATCATGATCGACGGGCAGGACATGGCGGAGATCCCGCCCAATCGACGCGCCGTGAACATGGTGTTCCAGTCCTATGCCGTGTTTCCGCATATGTCGGTCGCCGACAACGTCGCCTACGGTCTCAAGGTCGACGGCGTGCCCCGGTCCGAGCGGGACAGGCGCGTGCAGGAGGCGCTTGACCTCGTGCAGCTCGGCCACCTTGCCGCGCGCATGCCTGATCAGCTGTCGGGCGGCCAGCGCCAGCGCGTGGCGCTCGCCCGCGCTCTGGTGAAGAAGCCGAAGGTTCTGCTGCTCGACGAGCCGCTCTCGGCGCTCGACGCCAAATTGCGCGAGGCCATGCGCTTCGAGCTGTCCCAGCTGCAGCAGAAGGTCGGCATCACCTTCATCATGGTCACCCATGACCAGAACCGAGGCCCTGGCGATTGCCTGTCGCGTCGCCGTCATGAACAAGGGCTCGATCGCCCAGCTCGGCACGCCCTCCGACCTCTACGAGTTTCCGGCCTCCCGTTTCGTCGCCGACTTCATCGGCTCGGTGAACATGTTCGAGGGCAAGCTGATCGACGACAAGCCCGACGAGGCCATCGTTGCCTGCCCTGAGCTCGACCCTTATCCCGTCCAGGTTCCCCATAGTGTGCCCGGCAAGGAGGATTCCTCCGTCTGGGTCGCGATCCGCCCCGAGAAAATGAACCTGCACAAGGATGCCGACGCTCCGCCCGCGCTGCCGGAGTGTGCGGCTGCTCACAATGTCGCCAAGGGAGAGATCAAGGACATCTCCTATCTCGGCGATATCTCGATCTACCACGTCCTGCTTGCCAACGGCCGGCTGATCCGGATCTCGCGTCCCAACCGCTCCCGCTTTGACCAGGACAATTTCAGCGCCGGCGAGAAAGTCTGGGTGAGCTGGGGCGGATCGAGCCCGGTCGTGCTTCAGTCCTGACGCCTTGCGCTCTAAGAAGACTCTAACGAAGGGAACGGAACGTCCACATGCCAAATTCGGCCGAGCTTCATGAGCGCAGGATCGCGGCCGTGCCGCGCGGTGTCAGCCATGCCACCGCCATCTACGCCAAGCGCGCCAAGAACGCCGAGATCTGGAGCGAGGACGGCAAGCGCTATATCGACTTCGCCTCCGGCATCGCCGTGGTCAATACCGGCCATCAGCATCCGAAGGTGGTGGCCGCCGTCGAGGAGCAGTTGAAGGCGTTCAGCCACGTCTGCTTCCAGGTCACGCCTCATGAGATCCTACGTGCGCCTGGCCGAGCGGCTGAACGCGCTTGCCCCGTTCCCGAGACCGGCCAAGACCATGCTGGTCTCGACCGGCGCGGAAGCCGTCGAGAACGCGGTGAAGGTCGCGCGCGCTTTACCGGCCGTCCGGGATCGTCTCGTTCAGCGGCGGCTTCCACGGCCGCACCCATATGGGCATGGCGCTGACCGGCAAGGTCGTCCCTTACAAGAAGGGCTTCGGACCGTTCCCCGCCGACGTCTACAACGTCGCCTTCCCCAACACCTATCACGGGGTCAGCGGCGAGGAGAGCCTCGCGGCGCTGAAGGCGCTGTTCAAATATGCGACCGATGCCTCGACCATCGCCGCCATCATCATCGAGCCGGTGCAGGGCGAGGGCGGTTTCTATCATCGCGCCGTTCGACTTCCTGCGCTCGCTGAGGACGCTGTGCGACGAGCACGGCATCGTCCTGATCGCCGACGAGATTCAGACCGGCTTTGCCCGCACCGGAAAAATGTTCGGGCTCGAGCACTCCGGGCATCAAGGCCGACGTCGTGGCGCATGGCCAAGGGACTGGCCGGCGGCTTGCCGCTGTCCGCCATAACCGGACGCGCCGACGTCATGGATGCCTCGAACCCCGGCGGTCTCGGCGGCACTTACGCCGGCAATCCCGTCGCCTGCGCCGCCGCCCACGCCGTGCTCGACGCGATCGAGGAGGAAAAGCTCTGCGACCGCGCCAATGCCATCGGCAAGATCATCCTCGACCGCTGCAATCAGATCAAAGCCCGATCGAACCTGAACTGCGTCGGCGACGTGAGAGGCCTCGGCGCCATGTGCGCCATCGAGCTCGTCAGAGGACACCGCGAGCGCCGAGCCCGCGCCGCAGTTGACCCAGGCCTTGATGAAAGTGGCCAACGAGAACGGGCTCATTCTGCTATCCTGCGGGACCTACGGCAACGTTATCCGCTTCCTCGTGCCGCTCACCGCGAGCGATCAGATCGTTCGCGACGGCATGGACATCTTCGAGACGAGCCTCACCGAAGCCGTGACCCGGGTCGCGTGAGCTCCTAGACTTCAACACCGGATCAGGCAGTGACATGAGCGCAAAGCTCGCGACCAACGACCTCGAAGCATTCTGGATGCCGTTCTCGGCGAACCGCGAGTACAAGAAGGCGCCGCGCCTCTTGGTTCGCGCCGAAGGCACCCACTACACCACCGACGACGGACGCCGCGTGCTCGACGGCACCTCCGGACTGTGGTGCGTCAGCGCCGGCCATTGCCGGCCGAAGATCGTCGAGGCGGTCCGCAAGCAGGTTGGCGAGCTCGATTTCGCCGGCACCTTCCAGATGGGTCATCCGCGAGCCTTCGAATGCGCCTCGCAGCTCGTCAACGTCGCCCCGCCTGGTTTCAACCACGTGTTCTTCACCAACTCAGGCTCCGAGTCGGTCGAGACCGCGCTCAAGATCGCGCTCGCTTATCACCGGGCCAAAGGCAACGCCTCGAAGGTGCGCCTGATCGGCCGCGAGCGCGGCTATCACGGCGTCAATTTCGGCGGCACCTCGGTCGGCGGCATCGCCAACAACCGCAAATGGTTCGGTACGCCTGTTGACGCGGCGTCGACCATCTGCGCCACACCCACGATCTCGCCCGCAACGCCTTCAGCCGCGGCGAGCCGGAGCACGGCGCCGAGCTTGCCGACGATCTTGAGCGTCTCGTGGCGCTGCACGACGCCTCGACCATCGCCGCCGTCATCGTCGAGCCTGTCGCCTGCTCGACCGGCGTGCTGATCCCGCCCAAGGGCTACCTCAAGCGCCTCGCCGCGATCGCTGCCAAGCACGACATCCTGCTCATCTTCGATGAGGTGATCACCGCCTTCGGCCGCCTCGGCACGCCGTTCGGCGCCGACTATTTCGGCGTCTCGCCCGACATCATCACCACCGCCAAGGGCATCACCAACGGCACCATTCCGATGGGCGCGGTGTTCGTGAAATCGAAGATCTACGACGCGTTCATGGCCGGCCCCGAGGAGGCCATCGATCTCTTCCACGGCTATACCTATTCCGGCCACCCGGTCGCCTGCGCCGCCTCCATCGCCACGCTCGAGGTCTACAAGGAGGAGGGGCTTCTGACCGCGCGCGGCTGAGCTTGCGCCCTATTGGCAGGAGGCGGTTCATTCGCTGAAAGGTCTGCCGCACGTCATCGACATCCGCAATATCGGGCTGATCGGCGCCATCGAGTTCGATCCGATCCCAGAGCAAGCCGATCGCAGCGGGCGCACTACGCGCTTCGTCGAGGCGTTCAATCGCGGCCTCCTCGTGCGCGCCACCGGCGACACCATCGCGCTCTCGCCGCCGCTGATCATCGAGAAGAAGGAGATCGACCAGCTCATCGATATTTTCGGAAGCGTCCTCAAGTCGGCGAATTGAGACGCGAGGCGCCGCCGCCATGCACACCATCCAGAACGCCATCGACGGACAGCAAGCTCACCTCCTCATCGCGGCGCATGGCGCCGGTCTACAACCCCGCGACCGGAGAGCAGACCGCCAACCTGCCGCTTTCGACCGTCGACGAGGTCAATGAAGCCGTCGCCGCCGCCAAGAAGGCGGCCGCAGGCTGGGGCACGACGCCGCCGCTCAAGCGCATCGCCCACATGTTCCGCTTCAAGGAGCTTCTCGACCGTCACGCCGAGGAGATTGCCCGCACCATCTCCAAGGAGCATGGCAAGACGCACGCCGACGCGCGCGGCGAGCTCGCCCGCGGCATCGACGTCGTCGATTTCGCCTGCGGCATCCCGCATCTCCTCAAAGGCGAGTACAGCCGCAATGTCGGCCCCGAGATCGACTGCTGGTCCGACCGCCAGCCGCTCGGCGTGGTCGCCGGCATCACGCCGTTCAACTTCCCGGCCATGGTGCCGATGTGGATGTATCCTGTTGCAATCGCTTGCGGAAACACCTTCGTCCTGAAGCCGTCCGAGCGCGATCCCTCCACCTCGATGCTGATCTGGGATCTGTTCCAGGAGGCGGGCTTCCCGCCCGGCGTGCTCAATGTCGTGCACGGCGACAAGGAAGCGGTCGATGCGATCCTCGACCATCCCGACATCAAGGCGGTGAGCTTCGTCGGCTCGACGCCGGTCGCCGAATACATCTATGCGCGGGGGCCGCCGCGGGCAAACGCGTGCAGGCGCTGGGCGGCGCCAAGAATCACATGATCGTCATGCCCGACGCCGACATGGACCAGGCGGTCGATGCGCTGATGGGCGCGGGCTTCGGCTCGGCCGGCGAGCGCTGCATGGCGATCTCGGTCGCGGTGCCGGTCGGCGAGAAGACCGGAGACCTGCTGGTCGAGGCGCTCGCCCCCAAGATCCGCATGATGAAGGTCGGCCCCGCCACCGATCCCGAGTCCGAGATGGGGCCGGTGATCACGGCGGAGGCCAAGCGCCGCATCGAAGGTCTCATCGGCCAGGGCGTGAAGGAAGGCGCCGACCTCGTCGTCGACGGGCGCGGGCTCGAGCTGCAGGGCTATGAGCGCGGCTTCTTCCTCGGCGGCTCGCTGTTCGACCGCGTGACCAGGGACATGACCATCTACAGAGAAGAGATCTTCGGGCCGGTGCTTATGCGTTGCGCGCACGGGCGGCTATGAGGAAGCCGCCCAACTCGTCAACAGCAACGAATACGGCAACGGCACCGCCATCTTCACCCGCGACGGAGACACTGCCCGCGCCTTCGCCTCTTCGATCGAAGTCGGCATGGTCGGCATCAATGTGCCGATCCCGGTTCCGGTCGCCTACCACTCCTTCGGCGGCTGGAAGCGGTCGCTGTTCGGCGATCACTCCATCTACGGCCCCGAAGGCGTGCGCTTCTACACCCGCCTCAAGACCGTGACCGCGCGCTGGCCGACCGGCATCCGCGGCGGCGCCGAGTTTCATTTCCCGAGCTTGAAGTGATTTGGTCGCTCGCCTGGCCCCGGGCCACTGTCCGGGGTTGGCCTCAGGCGAGCCGCGCGGACACCTGGGTAGCTACTTTATTCCCAGTGATCTTGGCGCGTTGCTCGTCGCAGGACTCCGGATCAGTTGGGCATGTCCCTGGGCACGTCGGCAGGTACACGGTCGGGCAACTCGGCCCCGCGCGCACCATTGACAAACAATTCGGCCTCCAGCGGATGATGATGTCGCGATAGGCCTTGAGGTCTCTCGACGGTGGCTGCCTCGTTAGCCGCCATCCAGACGGGAATAGCCGACAACATCCGCGCTCAGATCGCGTCGAGCTTGCGTCGGCTGCTTAGGTCGGTCATTGCCCCTCCACGAGGAACAGGCGGCAAACTTTCGCGCTTCCAGGGACCGCGAGCAACCGCCGGACGGCGCAGCGTTCAATCTTCAAGCTTGAAACAAAGAGATAAGCCGGTCCGTTCGAAGGGAGAAGCGGACCGGCGAAATGGACGCGGGGAAAGCGTCCGTAGAGCTGCGGTTGTGTCGTCGCGCCTACTCGGCCGCGACCAGGCTTGAACCTTTCTCCGTCGAAGCTCCGTCGAAGCCGAGCGAAGCCGCAGACCGCCTTATGGCCATGATCCGCCGTCGCGCACGTTCAGTCCGGCGGCAAGGTGCGGGTCGTCATCGAAGGCAACCAAGCCCCTCGGCTGGCGAGCTTGATCACGAAGGGCAGGGTGGCGTGTTAAGCGCCTGCGCCGAGGTGACCGGCACCGCGCCCGGCATATTCGCCACGCAATAGCGCTGATCGCCGTCGACCTCGAAGGTCGGGTCGGCGTGCGTCGTCGCCCGCGAGGTCTCGAAGCAGCCGCCCTGGTCGATCGACACGTCGACGAGCACCGCGCACCGCGCTTCATGCGCGGAGCATGTCGCGGGTGACGAGCTTCGGTGCGCTGGCGCTCGGCGACCAGCACCGCGCCGATCACCACGTCGGCGCCGAGCACTTCGCTCTCGATCGACGTCCATGGTCGAGGCAGGCGTGCGCACGCGGCCATGGAACAGCTCGTCGAGCTGACGCGAGCCGCGGCAGCGACCGGTCGATGATGGAAACTTCGGCGCCGAGGCCTGACGGCCATGCGCGCGGCATGCGGTGCCGACGACCACCGCCGCCGAGCACCACCACCTTGGCCGGGCGAACGCCGGGACGCCGCCCATGAGCACGCCGCGCCCGCCGGTTCGGACGGCGCAGCGCAATCGGCGGCAGCCTCGATCGCCAAACGGCCGGCAACCTCGCTCATCGGCGCAAGCAGCGGCAGCCCGCCGTTCGCATCCGTCACGGTCTCATAGGCAATGGCCGTGGCGCCCGATGCCATCAGGCCGCGGGCCTGCTCCGGATCCGGCGCGAGATGAAGATAGGTGAAAGAGAATCTGGTGCGGCAGGCCGGCGGTACTCGACCGCCTGAGGCTCCTTGACCTTGACGATCATCTCGGCCTCGGCGAACACGGCTTCTGCCGGTCGGCAGAATGCGGGCGCCGGCTCTACATAGGTCCGCGTCGTCGGCGAAGATGCCTGCGCCTGCGCCTGACTGCACCACCACGTCGTGCCCGCGCGCAGTCAGCTCACGCACGCAGAGCCAGGTACGAGCCCAACCCTGAACTCATTGCTCTTGATCTCGGTCGGAACGCCGATGCGCATGATGTCCTCCGCTTTCAGGACGGCTTCGCTTACAGTTGAGACTGCCACAAAGCGCGGAAGAGATTGTTGGCGTTTTGATCGAGTGAACTGCTAGAGTAGACGCAGCAAACACGCGCTTAATTCCGCCAACAGCGCCAGAAAATGAAAGAAATAGAACTAGATGCGCTGGATCGTGCGATTCTCGGGGCGCTGCTCGAGGGACTTGGCCGCCTGAGCCAGGTCGAGCTTGCCGAGCGCATTCCGCTCTCCGCCACGGCAACGCCCGGCGCATCCGCGCGCTCGAGGAGAAGGGCGTCATTCAAGGCTATCAGGCGCGCATCAACCGGCAAGGCGCTTGGTCTCGGCATGACGGTCATCGTGCATATCGGCCTCTACGAGTCAGAACGAGGATCTGCTCGAGTCCTTCGAGGAGAGGCCGTCGCCTCCGCGCCTCCGTCGTCTCCCTGTCATCTGATGTCCGGGCGAGGACGACTACCTCATCACCGTCAGGGCGCGCGATCTCTGCCGATTACTGAGCGCATCCACAAAGAGCAGCTCGGCGCGGCTTCCGGGCGTCGCGCGGCTGAAGTCGAGCTTCGCGCTGCGTGATGTCGCCGACAAGCCGCTGCCGGCGTCGTTGCCTGCCGCAAGTGCCGTCGCGCGAGCGACGGGTCATACCGCTTTAAATTTATACTCGAGGCAGTTAAGCTTTTTTATCATCGCAAGCTCGCCTCCGCGCTTGCCGAATTTCCCGGTTGTAGTCGCGCCGCTGCATGTTTCGAGGGTTTTGCTTCAACTGCACGACCAAGTGTGACACTATGGAGCCCCGCGGGGGTCGCTTGCATGCCGCGCTCAGTTATCAGTCAGCTTCGATCACGTCACGGAACTCCGGTTAGTCCGGCAACGCGCCGCGAATTTTTTGCAAACCTCGCCGCTGCCGCCGGCACGGGCGCTTCTTCCCAGCGGTCCGAGCGCATCGGCCAAAGGCACCAAGCCTTCGAGCAAGTCGGTCATCATTATTGGCGCGGGTCTTTGCCGCCTCGCCGCCGCGCATGAGCTGCTCGCCGCGGGGATATCAGGTGACGGTGCCGGCGGCCCGGCGATCGCGCGAGCGTGGCAGGGTCGTGACCTTCGATAACCTCGTTCCAGGCCGCTGGGGTTGAAGGCGGGGGCGAGCTGATCGGCAGCAACCAATTCGATCTTGGGTCGCCTATGCCGAGAAGTTCGGCCTCGACCTCATTGAGAGACCCGAAAGCGACGCATCAGTTCCCGTGGTGCTCGACGGCAAGCTGCTCACCGACGAGGTGAATCCGAGCCGTTGGGCGGGAGCAGGTCGAAAAAGATCCAAGCGCGCGCGTCACAAGGGAGGCAAAGGCCGCGTGGTCGCGGCGCAAACCATGGAACACGCCAAACGCCAAGACCCTCGACCGGCGCTTCAAAGCCGCCGGTAAAGGCGTTGTCTCGCATTAGCGCTTGCCGGAACTGGCGATGAAGCCGATGGCATCGCCGAGAACGTTGCCGACATGGGCGTGACCGCCGATCGTCAGATAGCTGAGCTTGGGGCTGCTTTCGCCCAGGTGGTCAAAGGCGGCGGCTCCCCAGACAAATATTGACCTGATCCTGAGGTTTATGTCTGCAAGGGCGGCAATCAGAGTTCTGTGCGAAGCGCTCGCCGGAGGCGATCGGCGCTGAGCACATTCTTCTGAACACGACCGGTGACCGACGTGACCGTCGCGGACAAGCAAGTCGTGGTGACCGTGCGCGACGGCAAGACCTTTACGGCTGACGATGCGATCCTCTCCGTCCCACCCCGGTGGGAGCAAGATCAATTTCGACCCTGCTCTCTGGCGGCCTTTGCGGCCACAAATGGCGGAGCGCTGTCAAGTATCTGATGTCGCTAAAGAACCGTTTCTGGCTTGCCGATAAACTCTCTCCCGACTCGAGAGCAACGGCAATGTTCAGTACACATGGACGGGACTGCGGGTCAGGAAGGAGATGCCCCGGCGGCGATGGTGCGGCTTCTCCAGCGGACTTGGTGCCGACGCGATGCGAGCCATTGCGCCGGATACGGCGCAATGCGGCCTACGCTGAGGAGTTGGGCAAGCGCTACCTGAACCTGGCCAAAGCCGTCGTCGCCACCCGTTTCATGATTGGCCGGCGACGCCGTGGGACGCTCACCGGCTATTCCAACCCGGCTCCCGGCGAAGTGACGACGGTCGGCCCCCTTCTCTATGCCGGCATTGGCGACCGGCTGCACTCGCTGGCGAGCACACCTGTTACAAATTCGTCGCGCTACATGGAGGGGCGCTCAGACCCGGCGTATCGATTGCCCGGCGCTTGGCTGTCCCGCGACGGCGTGAAGCTAGCAAGACCTAACACGAGGAACGCCACAAACAGTGCGGTCTAGGCCCCTGACCGGAGGTTTGCGCGGTGGCTTTCCTGTGGCGCTTGGTACCGTCCTAGACTAACATTCCTCTTGTTTACCGAGGGGTTGCGCCCTTGCTCGCACCCTGAATCCAATCCTTTGCAGTGGCTCACGTCTCCTTCAGGAGTCAACGAGTATGAAACCCACAATAAGTGTCTGCAGCATCATTCGTCGCCCTGCTTTGTTCTCGGCGGCGCCGCGCTTGCCGAAATGCCCAAAGCCGTCGGCGAGGGTGAAGGCGAAGTCGATATCGTTGCTTGGCCCGGCTAGCATCGAGCGCGGCGAGACCGACAAGAACTATGACTGGGTCACCGCCGTTCGAGAAGGAGACGGGCTGCAAGGTCAACGTCAAGACAGCCGCCACCTCCGACGAGATGGTGACGCTGATGAACCAGGGCGGATTCGATCTCGTCACCGCTTCAGGCGACGCCTCCTTGCGCTTGGTTGCCGGCAAGAAGGTGCAGCCGGTCAACATCGACCTCATTCCCAGTTGGAAAACCGTCGATGAGCGGCTGCAGAACGCACCTTGGCACACCGTCGACGGCGTCCACTACGGCGTCCCCTATCAATGGGGACCCAACGTGCTCGCCTACAATACGGATGTCTTCAAGGAGGCGCCCAAGAGCTGGTCGGTGGTGTTCGAGGAGCAGACGCTGCCTGACGGCAAGAGCAACAAGGGACGCGTGCAGGCCTATGACGGCCCGATCTATATCGCCGATGCCGCCGTCTACCTGATGAAGAAGAAGCCTGAGCTCGGCATCAAGAATCCCTACGAGCTGACCCCCGACCAATATGCAGCTGCGGTTGCCCTGCTTCAGGCGCAGAGGGCGCTGGTCGGCCGCTATTGGCACGACGCCATGGTGCAGGTCGACGACTTCAAGAACGAAGGCGTGGTCGCGTCCTCGTCATGGCCGTTCCAGGTCAATCTTCTGGCGACCGACAAGAAGCCCGTCGCCTCGACCATCCCCGAAGAAGGGGCGACGGGATGGGCCGACACCACGATGATGCATGTCGACGCCAAGCATCCCAACTGCGCCTATAAGTGGCTCGAGCATTCGCTGAACCCCAAGCTGCAGGGTGATGTCGCATGCCTGGTTCGGCTCGGTGCCCTCGGTGCCGCGCTGCCTGCAAGGGCAACGCGCTCCTGACCGATACGGGTTGCGCCACCAACGGCTTCGACAATTTCGAGAAGATCTGGTTCTGGCGGACGCCGACGGCCAAGTGCGAGCAGGAAGGCAAGTGCGTGCCGTACTCGCAATGGGCGAAGGACTATATCGCCATTCTCGGCAAGTAACGCGTCCAACAAAGTTCGGCCCGGCCTTTCAAAGGTCGGGCCGCTCCCGCGATGGCGCAGCCAATGTCGCCAGCCGTCAAATTCGTGAATGTCTGCCGCCATTTCGGCCCGGTGCGGGCCGTCGACGGCGTGACCCTCGATATCGCCGAGGGCGAATTCTTCGCCATGCTCGGCCCTTCCGGCTCGGGCAAGACCACCTGCTTGCGCCTCATTGCCGGTTTCGAGCAGCCGACGGAAGGTCACATCGAGATCTTCGGCGAGACCGCCGAAGGCGTGCCGCCCTACAAGCGCAACGTCAACACCGTGTTCCAGGACTACGCCCTCTTTCCGCATATGACAGTGGGCGAGAACGTTGCCTATGGCCTGATGATCAAGGGTGTGCCCCGGGCTGAGCGCGAAGCGAAGAGCGAGAGACGCGCTCGCCATGGTCAAGCTCGCCGGATATGAGGATCGCCGTCCGTCGCAGCTCTCAGGCGGTCAGCGCCAGCGCGTGGCGCTCGCCCGTGCGCTGGTGAACGGTCCCAAGGTGCTGCTCCTCGACGAGCCGCTCGGCGCGCTCGATCTCGAAGCTCAGAGAACAGATGCAGGAAGAGCTGAAGGCGCTGCAGAAGAAGCTCGGCATCACCTTCGTCTTCGTCACCCACGATCAGGGCGAGGCGCTTTCGATGGCCGATCGCGTCGCCATTTTCAACGACGGCAAGATCGTTCAGGTCGACGTCCCCGCCGATATCTACGAGCGCCCGCGGTCGCAGCTTCGTCGCCGACTTCGTGGGGTCATCGAACGTGCTTTCGCCCGCCTTCGCCGCCAGCCATGGCGGAGCCGCCAAATGGACGAGCCTCAGGCCGGAGAAAGTCGATGTCTTCCCGGCTGGCAGCCCGGTCGCCGGAAGGGCACGCCCACGCTGACGGGGAAATCAAGGCGATCTCCTATCAGGGTGCAGTCACCAGATTCAGCGTCGAGACCGAGGACATTGCGGATCTGCGCTGAGGTGCCTGCCGACCGGGACCTCGTTCAAGGAGGGCGACAAGGTGCGGCTCATTTGGCCGAAAGCGGCCATGGTCACCATGGAGGACGGCGCGTGAGCCAGGCGGTGACAGCCAATAGGCACGCGGCGATAGCCGATCGGAGAGAGGGGATCCTCGACCGGATCTCCGATGTCCTCATTGCGCACCCCAAGCTCCTGACACTTGCTGCTTTTGCTGCCGCCGCTGCTATGGATCGGCGTTGTCTATGTCGGCTCGCTGTTCGCGCTCCTGCTGCAGAGCTTCTATTCGCTCGACGATTACTCCGGGACTCGTCGTCCGCGAGTTCACGCTCTCGACCTATGCGCAGCTGCTGGAGACCGCCAATCGTCCAGATCATCTTCGCGCACGGTGATGATGGCGGCGCTCGTCACGCTGGCTTGCTCGGTCATCGCCTTTCCCATCGCCTATTACGCGGCGCGCTATGCCAGCGGCTGGACCAAGGCGCTGTTCTATCTCGCGGTGATGATGCCGCTGTGGTCGAGCTATCTCGTCAAGATCTACGCCTGGAAGCTCATCCTGGCCAAGGAAGGCATCCTCACCTGGCTCGCCAAGGGCCTGCATCTCTCGTGGCTGATCGACGGGCTTCTGGCAGCTGCCGATGCTCGGCGGTCCGTCGCTGTCGTTCAGCTATATCGGCACCTTCCTGGTCTTCGTCTACATCTGGATTCCCTACATGATCCTGCCGATCCAGGCGGCGCTCGAGCGCGTGCCGGTCGAGCTACATCGAGGCCTCCGCCGATCTCGGCGCCGAGCCGCGGCAGACCTTCTGGACGGTGATCTTTCCGCTGGCGCTGCCCGGCATCATCGCCGGCTCGATCTTCACCTTCTCGCTGACGCTCGGCGATTACATCGTGCCGACCATCGTCGGCAACTCGCGCCTCATGATCGGGCAGGCGGTGTACACCCTGCAGGGAACGGCCGGAAACGTTCCGCTGGCGGCCGCCTTCACCGTCGTGCCGATGGTGATCATGGGCGTCTATCTGTGGGTGGCGAAGCGCATGGGGGCGTTCGATGTCCTCTGACGCCAAACCGCACAACGCCGCTGGGACTTCGCATCTCGGCGATTGCCGGGCTTCTGTTCCTGCATCTGCCGTTGGCCCTGATCTTTCTTTACGCCTTCACCACCGAGGAGAAGAGCTTCCAGTTCCCGCCGCCCGGCTACACGACGAAATGGTTCGCCGTCGCCTGGTCGCAGCGCCCCGATATCTGGCCGCCGCTCTATCTCTCGCTCGAGGTCGCCGCGATCGCCACGTTTCTCGCGCTCATCTTCGGCACCCTCGCCGCCGCGGCGCGTCGCGCGCGCAATTCTTCGGCCGCGAGACCATCTCGCTGCTGTTCGTTCTGCCGATCGCGCTTCCGGCATCATCACCGGCATTTCGCTGCGCTCGGCCTTCGACATCATGGGCATCGATTTCTCGATCTGGACCATCGTTCTCGGCCACGCCACCTTCTGCATCGTGGTGGTCTACAACAACGCCATCGCCCGGTTCCGGCGGCTCTCAGGCAACCTCGTCGAGGCGTCGATGGATCTCGGCGCCAACGGCTTTCAGACCTTCCGTCACGTCATCCTGCCGCAAATCGGCACTGCGCTTCTCGCCGGCGGCATGCTTGCCTTCGCGCTGTCGTTCGACGAGGTTATCGTGACCACGTTCACCGCCGGTCAGCAGTCGACCTTGCCGATCTGGATGTTGTCCGAGCTGATCCGGCCGCGGCAGCGCCCGGTGACCAACGTCGTCGCGGTTTTCGTCGTCGTGGTCACGCTCGTGCCGATCCTCGTCGCCTACTATCTGACGCGCGAGGGCGAGGCACATCGGCGGATCGTCAAAGTAACCGGCAAACCACGCGATAAGTGGAGGACAGTCCATGCTCGACACGGAAATGTTGATCGGCGCGAAGTTCGTTGCCGGCACCGAAGCGCCCGAAGCCGTGATCAATCCCAAGACCGAGGAGACCATCGTCACGCTCCCCGATGCGTCTCCTGGCGCAGGTCGACGCCGCGGTGGATGCCGCCGCCAAAGCGTTTGAGACCTGGTCGCGCACCACCCCGGCCGAGCGCTCGGCGCTCCTGTTGAAGCTCGCCGACGCCATCGATAAGGAGGCGGAAGCCTTCGCCACGCTCGAGGCGCTCAATTGCGGCAAGCCGAGGATCCGCGTTCTGCAGGACGAGATGCCGGCGGTGTCGGACTGCTTCCGCTTCTTTGCCGGGGCCGGTGCGCAACATGCACGGGCCCGTGGCCGGCGAGTACATGGCGCGGCCACACCTCGATGATCCGCCGCGATCCGATCGGCGTGGTCGGCTCGATCGCGCCGTGGAACTATCCGCTGATGATGGCGGCCTGGAAGCTCGCGCCCGGCGCTCGCCGGCGGCAACACCATCGTCATCAAGCCGTCCGAGCAGACCCCGCTGACCACGCTGAAGCTCGCCAAGATCGATCGCCGATATCTTCCCCGAAGGCGTGGTGAATGTCGTCACCGGCCGCGGCGTCGACGACCGGCCACGCGCTGATCAATCATCCGAAGGTCGCCATGGTGTCGCTGACCGGCTCGATCGATACCGGCAAGAAGGTGCTGCAGGCCGCGCTCAGCCACGCTGAAGCGCACGCATCTTGAGCTCGGCGGCAAGGCGCCGGTGATCGTGTTCGACGATGCCGATCTCCCGTCGGTGGTCGCCGGCATCAAGGCGTTCGGCTACTACAACGCCGGCCAGGACTGCACCGCGGCCTGCCGCATCTACGCCGGCAAGAAGATCTACGACAATCTGGTCGCCGACCTGTCGAGCGCCGCCAAGGAGCTGAAATTCAATCTGCCCAACGACGACGAGAACGAAATCGGCCCGTTGATCTCAAAGAGCCAGAAGGGCCGCGTGCAGAGCTTCGTCGAGCGGGCTGGCGCGCAAAAGCATATTTCCATCACCGCCGGCGGCAACATCGCCGGGCGGCAGGGCTTCTTCTTCGAGCCGACGGTCGTCGCCGGCGCGCACGCAGGACGACGAGATCGTGCGCAAAGAGGTGTTCGGCCCGGTGGTGTCGGTCACCCGCTTCGACGACGTCGACCAGGCCGTGGCCTGGGCCAATGACAGCGACTATGGGCTCGCCTCGTCGGTGTGGACCTCGGACATCGGCAAGGGCATGGCGACGGCGGCGCGGCTTCACTACGGCTGCACCTGGGTCAACACCCACTTCATGCTGGTGAACGAGATGCCGCATGGCGGGCTCAAGGCCTCGGGCTACGGCAAGGACCTGTCGATGTACGCGCTCGAGGACTACACCGTCGCGCGCCACGTGATGGTGAAGCTGTGAGGATATCGTGATTGGAAAACAGTATATGCGGGCGCTTTGGCACGGCAGGGTCCCCCGCTTCGTGCCATAAGCAGGACGTTCTAGAAGAAAAAACTACCGACTGCTCCTCACGTCGAGAGCGTTTTCGCCCAACACCTAAACGGCTATTTGGGCACTCTGATTGCCTCGGTAGAGTGCTCTTAGCCAGCCGCGTCACTTCGTGTAGCCGACGAAATAAACGCCGATGGTCGCACCCGATGCGTCCTTGATCGGCTCATAGCCGCTGAGGCATAGGGCGTCCCGAGAACCGGACGCCTTGCCGTAGTATGCATTGCCCGCTTTTGATCGAGCTCGAGGGCCGCGCCGGTCAGAATAGTTCAACCCACGTCCGTCCTATCCGCGTCGACACGTTCGTCGCGACGCCGGATGTAATCATCGCCGCTCTTTCACGAACAGCGTCGCCGCCATCCCTCGTCCGCCTTCCTCCGCAACCTGCGTCTACCGGAAAAGTTGTTGTTCATCTTGGTCGAGCCGAAATACAGAGCAGGGCATCCCCTGCCGCCCGACTACATCTTTTCCATCAATCTTTGGCGCTCCCAATTTCGTGGTCTGGTCTTTCAAAGCCGCCATCGATTTCGCGACTCTTGCCATCCTGAGCATTGCCAACACTTGGAATAAGCACCGGGGTTGCAAAGCAACCTGGGATGACATGCCGACGACGAGCGTTCTTTTGGCAAGTGGCGCGCGCCGCGGCGAGCGCCGCAGTGGAAGCTTGGGAATATCGGTTTCATTTGGTTCCTCCTGGATTGAGCAGCGGCTTCATGCCTGTGCTCTCTGACCACTTAGAACCGCGCGGCACTGCAAGACAACTCGCTTGCACTTGGACAGTATATCACTGGGCACATCAATGGCTATGATAAGCGAGCTGTCACTAATTCCGCGCGTGGCCATGATCCGGCATGGCAGAGCTTTCCGCAGATTCTACCAGGTAGCTAGAGCGATGACTTTGGCAGTCGCGCCAGCCGGCTCTCGGCGGATACAACACTGCGTGGTCGATGTGATCGCTGAAGCATTCCTCAACGATCCTACGTGGTCTCACGACGCTTCCAGATCCGCAGGCTCGAGACGCTGGTGGCAGCACTGGATCGATGGCGCCTTCGCTACCCTTGGACCTAAAGACCGACGGTTTCCGGGCCGTGTCTGATCTGGATCCCACCGTCTGAGACCGGGACGCCGGGACGCAGAGCAGAGGCTCCCTGGCCTGCTGCAAGACGTGAGCTCTCGGGCATCGATTGCAGAGCTGCTGCGCCGTTTTGATCAAGCCCACCCTCGCAACGAACTCACTACTACCTCAGTCTCTTGGGCACCGGGACGAGCATCGAGGGCGCGGCCTCGGCATGGCCTTCTCCAAGGAGAACCTCGGCCGTATCGACGCCGAACGCATGCGGCTTATCTGGGTCGAGCAATCCGGCCAATAACCACCGGTACGCATCGGTTGGATCGTATCGGTCGTCACCTTTCGGGCGCCAGGCGACGGCCCTGTCGTGACGGGGATGTGGCGGAACAGCCACGATGAATAGATCCGCAGCCAGTTTTGGGTTTGAACAGGCAAAAACGGCCCCCTCGGGGTTGCGGGGTTCATATATCTGTCATATAACTGACATAGTAGCGTTATTGCGCGGCGTTAACGCTCCCTCGACGGTGGGGGAGGGGCCCCTGCCGGAGGTTCGTTTCCGAGACCCGATTTCTCCGCCCTACAGGGAGAGTTCCAATGAGGTTCATGTCCTATGCGGCCGCTGTTGGCTTAGCCGCAGCGTTCACCATCACCACGGCGCAAGCCGCCGACATTTCAGGCGCTGGCGCTACCTTCCCCTATCCGATCTATGCGAAGTGGGCCGACGCCTACAAGAAGGAGACCGGCATCGGTCTCAACTACCAGTCGATTGGCTCCGGCGGCGGCATCAAGCAAATCAAGGCCGGCACCGTCACCTTCGGCGCCACCGACGCGCCGCTCACCGGCGAAGATCTCGACTGCCTCTGGGCTTGCCCAGTTTCCGATGGTCATGGGCGGCATCGTTCCCGTGATCAACGTCGAAGGCATCAAGCCTGGCGAGCTCGTTCTCGACGGGCCGACGCTCGCCAAGATCTTCATGGGCGCGATCACCAAGTGGGACGACGCGGCGATCAAGAAGCTCAACCCTGATGTCAAGCTGCCGTCGTCGGCCATAGCCGTCGTTCACCGTTCCGATGGTTCCGGCACGACCTACAATTTCACCTACTACCTCTCTAGCCGGTCAGCGAAGACTGGAAGACCAAGGTCGGCACCGAGAAGGCCGTCGAATGGCCGGTCGGCATCGGCGCCAAGGGCAACGAGGGCGTGGCCAACAACGTGACCCAGGCCAAGGGCTCGATCGGCTATGTCGAGTATGCCTACGCCAAGCAGAACAAGATGACCTATACCAAGATGCTCAATAAGGACGGCAAGACAGTCGAGCCGACCTCGGCGACCTTCGCCGCCGCTGCCTCCCATGCCGATTGGTCATCCGTGCCTGGCTTCGGCGTGATCCTGGCCAATCAGCCTGGCGACGATCTCTGGCCGATGACCGCGGCCACCTGGATCCTCGTTTACAAGCAACCGAAGACTCCCGTCAGCCACGGGCGAGGCCCTCAAGTTCTTCGCCTGGGCTTACAAGAATGGCGGCAAAATGGCCGAGGAATTGGATTACGTCCCCATGCCTGACGCCGTCGTCGCCGATGTCGAGAAGATGTGGTCCGCAGACATCAAGACTCGCGGCAAGCCCATCTACGCCATGAACTAAGTCAGCGAGACCGAGGCAGGAGCACCACCTTCCCGCTCCTGCCTCGGTCTTGAAGTGCGTACGCGCTTCAGAGAAGGCTGCCAGTAATGGATATGGCGCTCCAGTCCGTGCCCGTTCCCAACCTCGCCAAGGAACGGGCAGACCGTACGAGAACATTGCGCCGCTTCCGCATCGGCGACAACACCTTCAGGATCATGACCCAGTGCTCCGCCATTGCGGTCCTGGTGCTTCTTGCCGGCGTCATGTCTGTCTCTGGTGATTGGCTCGCTTCCCGCCTGGAAAGCCTTCGGGTTCGGCTTCTTCACCTCGGAAAGCTGGAATCCGGTCACCGAGAAGTTCGGCGCGCTCGCCCGCCATTTACGGCACGCTGATCACCTCCTTCATCGCCATGCTGATCGGCGTGCCGGTCAGCCTCGGCATCGCCATCTTCCTCACCGAGATCTGCCCCTGAGCGCTTGCGCCGGCCGATCGGCATCGCGGTTGAGCTGCTCGCCGGCATCCCGAGCATCATCTACGGCATCTGGGGCCTGTTCGTGTTCGCGCCCTGGTTCCAGGTGCACGCTGCAGCCTCCTGCTCATCGACGGCTTCGCCAATATTCCGCTGCTCAATCAGCTTTTGCCGGTCCGCCCTATGGCATCGGCATGCTCACCGCCGGCCTGATCCTCGCCATCATGGTGCTGCCCTTCATCACCTCGATCACGCGGGACGTGTTCGAGACCGTTCCCCCGGTGCTGAAGGAGGCGGCCTACGGCATCGGCTGCACGACGCTGGGAGGTGATGCGCCGGGTGGTGCATCCCTACACGCCGCGTCGGCATCATCGGCGGCGTCGATGCTCGGCCTTGGACGGCGCCCTGGGCGAGACCATGGCGGTCACCTTCGTCATCGGCAACGCGCACTCGCATCGTGCCGTCGATGCTTGGCGCCGGGCACGACCATCTCGGCCACCATCGCCAATGAGTTCACCGAGGCCGTCGGCGACCTCTATACCTCCTCGCTCGATCGCGCTCGGCCTCATCCTGTTCTTCATCACCTTCATCGTGCTCGCCGCGGCGCGCCTGATGCTGATGCGCATCGAGCAAAAGGCGGGTGAGCTGACCATGGCCGCTTCCGCAAGTCGATGGGACGCTATGCCGGCCGACGCCGCAGCCAATGTTATCGCCGACGGCGCTGTCGGTCGGCGCCGCCGGCTTCGGCCTGACCTGGCTGTTGCTGATCCTGACCGTGCTCGTCGTGCAAAGGCGTGGGCGGTCTGTCGCCTTGCGGTGTTCACCGAGATGACGCCGCCGCCTGGAGCCAGCCGGCGGCCTGCTGAATCCCATTGTCGGCAGCCTGATTCTCACCGTTCTCGCGGTAGCTGTTCGGCACGCCGCTCGGCATCCTCGCCGGCACCTACATGGCTGAGTATGGCCGCTACGCCAAGCTCACCATGGTGGTCCGCTTCATCAACGACATTCTGCTCGAGCGCGCCGTCGATCGTGGTCGGCCTGTTCGTCTACGAGATCATGGTCGCCCAGATGGGGCATTTCTCGGCCTGGGCCGGCGCGCGTGGCTCTCGCCATCATCGTCATCCCGGTCGTGGTGCGCACCACCGAGGACATGCTGCCGCTCGTGCCCAACACTTTGCGCGAGGCATCGAAGCCGCGCTCGGCCTCCCGCGCTGGATCGTCATCCGCGACGTCGCCTATCGCGCCGCGCGCGCCGGCATGATCACCGGCGTCCTGCTCGCGGTCGCCCGCATCACCGGCGAGACCGCGCCGCTCCTGTTCACCGCTCTCAACAACCAGTTCTTCAGCTGGAATCTCAACGCGCCGATGGCGAGCTTGCCGGTGGTGATCTTCCAGTTTGCGCTCGAGTCCCTACGAGGACTGGCAGCAGCTTGCCTGGACCGGCGCTCTGCTGATCACCGTCACCGTGCTCGCGTCTGAGCATTCTGGCGCGCGCGCTTGCTTCCAAGAAGGTGCCACTATGAGTCTAGCGATCCAAACTGAACGTCAAGGACAAAGCAGTGACGCCTGCCGACAGGCCTGGTGGCGACAAGGTCACGGTGCGCCACCTCAACTTCTATTACGGCGAATACCGGGCGCTCGCCGAGCATCAACGTCAATCTCTACCTGAACAAGGTCACGGCGCTTCATCGGCCCGTCCGGTTGCGGCAAGTCCACGCTGCTGCGCGTCATCAATCGCATCTACGACCTTTATCCCAACCAGCGGGCCGACGGCGAGGTTCTGCTCGACGGCGCGAACATGCTCAGCCCGAAGCAGGACTTGAATCTGCTGCGCGCGCAGCGTCGGCATGGTGTTCCAGAAGCCGACGCCGTTTCCCGATGACCATCTACGACAACATCGCCTTCGGCATTCGCCTCTACGAGCAGCTGCCCAAGGTCCGATCTCGATGGCCGCGTGGAGGACTCGCTTGCGCCGCGGCGGCGCTGTGGGACGAGGTCAAGGACAAGCTCGACGCGAGCGGCCTGAGCCTGTCCGGCGGCCAGCAGCAGCGGCTGTGCATCGCGCGCACCGTCGCCATCAAGCCCGAGGTGATCCTGCTCGACGAGCCCTGCTCGGCGCTCGATCCGATCTCGACCGCCAAGATCGAGGAGCTGATCGACGATCTTGAAGCGCGACTACACCATCGCCATCGTCACCCACAACATGCAGCAGGCGGCGCGCACCTCCGATTACACCGCCTTCATGTATCTCCGGCGAGCTTGTGGAGTTCGACAACACCACCCAAATCTTCACCAATCCGAGGATGGAGCGCACGCAAGACTACATCACCGGCCGCTTCGGCTAGGACCCGCCCTTTCGAGGAGATGCAGGAAGATGGATACGCACGAACATATCGTCAGGTCCTATGAGGAGGAGCTCTCCTCGCTCAACAACAAGATCGCCAAGATGGGCGGTCTCGCCGAGCAGAGTCCTCGGGCAATCCATCGATGCGCTCGAAGGCCGCGATCCCGACCTCGCCGCCGCCACCATCCAGCAGGATGAGGCGATCGACGAGTTGGAGACGGAGATCGAGGAGCAGGCCATCGTCATGATCGCCCGGCGCCAGCCGCTCGCCTACGACCTGCGCCAGATCATGGCGGCGCTTCGCATCTCGACCGACCTGGAGCGCATCGGCGATCTCGGCAAGAACATCGCCAAGCGGCGCGCTGGCCGTGGTCGGCGAGCAGCAGCCGAAGCAGCTCATGCTCGGCCTGAAGCATATGGGCGAGCTTGCTCTCGGCCAGCTGAAAGAGGTGCTCGACGCCTATATCGAGCGTGACGCCGACCGCGCCTTGAAGGTCTGGTACCGCGACGAGGACATCGACGCCATGTACAGCTCGCTGTTCCGCGAGCTCCTCACCTATATGATGGAGGACCCGCGCAATATCGGGCTCTGCACCCATCTCCTGTTCGGCGCCAAGAACATCGAGCGCATCGGCGACCACGCCACCAATATCGCCGAGACGGTCTATTTCCTGGTGCACGGCAAATCGATCACCGACCAGCGGCCGAAAAGCGACACGACCAGCTCGACGCCGGTCCCCTTGAGGTCGGCAGGTCTAAGATGCTGACGGTTTCGCGCCATGAACCCGAGAGCCAAAGTTCTCGTGGTCGAGGACGAAGAGCCCTTAGCGCTTCTGCTCCGCTACAATCTCGAGGCCGAAGGCTATGCCGTCGACGTCGTGCATCGCGGCGACGAGGCCGAAGTGGCCATCTGCCGAGAGCTCGCCCGATCTGATCGTGCTCGACTGGATGCTGCCCGGTCTCTCGGGCTTGAGCTTTGCCGGCGCTTGCGCACCGGCAAGGACCCGCACCATTCCCATCATCCTGTTGACGGCGCGGAGCGGGAGAGCGACCGCATCCGCGGGCTGACCACCGGCGCCGACGACTATGTGGTCAAGCCGTTCTCCGCTTCCCGAACTCATGGCGCGGGTGCGCGCGATCCTGAGGCGCACCAGCCTCGGAGCGCATCGCCTCGGTGCTCACCGTCGGCGACATCGAGCTCGACCGCGAGTCCCACCGGGTGACGTCGGAACGGTCGGCAGGTGCATCTCGGGCCCACCGAGTTTCGCCTGCTCGAATTTCTCGATGCAAAGCCCCGGCCGGGTGTTCAGCCGCGCGCAGTTGCTCGACGGCGTGTGGGGCCGCAACGTCTACGTGGACGAGCGCACGGTCGATGTGCATATCGGCCGCTTGCGCAAGGCGATGATGCGCGGCGCCGAGCAGGATCCGTGCGCACCGTGCGCGGCGCGGGCTACGCCTTCTCAGCGACAAGCTGGAAGAGACCGTCTGAGGGCCAAAAGGAGGCGCCGAACGAGGCGCCTCGACCGGCGCTTCCCTCCACTTGACCGAAGCGGCTCAGCCGCGGAGTGGCACAGCCACGAAGTGGCTAGCCGAATGCGACCCTCTTATCGCGCCGCCGCGACGGCGCCGGCTGATAGGCAAGCCGTGCGTGATGCTCGCAATAGGGAACCGAGCCGCACGTCTTGCGGCCGCAGAAATGAAATTCCTCCTCGCCCGGATCGCCGATGGGCCAGCGGCACATCGCTTCTTCAGGTGAGGATGGTCGCCCGCTCGGCGGGCGGGATGTACAACTCTTCGATCGGCGCCGGCTGAGGCTCGATCTCCTCCTCATAAGCCGGCTTGAGCGCGACATTGCCGCGCGTGCCGAACAGCAGGATGGAGCACGGTGCTGCCGTGGCGCCTGCGCCCGCCGCGGTCTTGGGCTCGACGAGCGCGAGCTCGTCGCCCGGCCCGAGAGTCCGAGACGATGCACCTTGCCGATCACTGCATTCCGCGTCACCCCGCCGAGGCGACTGGCGATCTGGCTTGCGCTCAAGCCATCCGCCCAAAGTTTTTCAGTAGTTCGACCCTCTCATCATTCCAAGCCATGGTTGGCCTCCTCATTTTGACTCAGAATCCCCCGTCTCGTCGTGAGACGGCGTTCGAGTCACGCTGATGTACTGCTGAGAAATGACCGCCCAGGCGTAACGCTGCATCCACCATATATTGGGGCTGAGCGGCTACTAACCTACATATCTCGGGGATTGAGCGGCAAGCGTCCGCCACGCTTGGCCCCGCCGTTTTCCACCGGACAAATCGGAGTCTGCCACTTCTTGGGCGCAAACACAAACGGAGCCGTGGATGAAAGCGTGGACGAGCGTTGGATAAGGAGGTGAATGGCCGCTGATTGACAGCCCTCCGCGCGAGACCTAAAGCTCTGCAATTCCTTGCTGCCGCCCAGCCGGCGGCAATTTTATTTTGGGACGACCTCTCGTGTCCAAATCGGCCCTGCTTCCGACCTATGCCCGCAGCGAACTTGCCTTCGAGCGCGGGCAGGGCGCCTACCTCTTTACCGCGTCAGGCGAGCGTTATCTCGACTTCGCCTCAGGTGTCGCGGTGACGGCGCTCGGCCACGCCCATCCGCATCTGGTCAAGGCGCTTGCCGAGCAGTCCGAAAATTGTGGCATGTGTCCAATCTGCATCGCATCCCGGGACAGGAGCGGCTCGCGGCGAGGCTCTGCCAGGAGACCTTCGCCGACTATGTGTTCTTCGCCAATTCCGGCGCCGAGGCGGTCGAAGGCGCGATGAAGGTCGCGCGCCGCTATCATTTCAAGCGAGGGCGCCCGAGCGCTACCGCTTCGTCACCTTCGAAGGCGCCTTTCACGGGCGGACTCTCGCCACCATCGCCGCCGGCGGTCAGCTAAGCACCTCGAGGGCTTCGGCCCCCGGTCGAGGGCTTCGACCAGGTCGCTGCCGGAGATATCGGCGCCGTGGATGCCGTCATCGGGGAGGAGACCGCCGGTGTCATGATCGAGCCGATCATGGGCGAGGGCGGCATGCGCGAGGTCTCCTGGCCGTTCTTGCGGGACTTGCGGGCCCTGTGCGACGAGAACGGCGTCCTGCTCCTGCTCGACGAGGTGCAGAGCGGCATGGGCCGCACCGGGCGCCTGTTCGCGCATGAATGGGCGGGCATCACCCCTGACGTCATGGCGACGGCCAAGGGACTTGGCGGCGGCTTTCCGGTCGGCGCCTGCCTCGCCACGGAGACGGTCGGCGCCGCCATGACGCCCGGAAGCCATGGCTCGACCTTCGGCGGCAATCCTGCTTGCCATGGCCGTGGGCAATGCCGTGCTCGATGTGGTGCTTGCGCCTGGCTTTCTCGATCACGTCGCGGCGATGGGGCTGCGGCTCAAGCAGCGCGCTGGCCGGCTCAGGGACGAGCATGACGGCGTCATCGAGGAGGTGCGCGGCCAGGGTCTCATGCTCGGGCTGAAATGCAAGGTGCCGAACCAGGCGCCTGCGTGCAGTCGCTCGCCGCCCAGACGCATGCTCACGGTGCAGGCCGGCGACAATGTCGTGCGTCTGCTGCCGCCGCTCATCGTCAGCGAAGCCGAGATCGACGAGGCTTGCGCCAAGATCGATGCCGCCTGCGTGGCGCTCGAGATCGCGCGCCAGCCACGGCCTGACGGCGCCAGCCTGAGACAGTCAGCTCGCGATGCAGCCAAGGCACTTTCTCGATATCGACGCGCTTGCCCGCCAAGACTCTGCGCGCGATCCTCGACGATGCTCACGCCATGAAGGCAGCTGGGCCGCGGCGCGTCTGCCGGACAAGGTCAACCGTCAGGCCGCGGCGCCGTGCTCGCCATGATCTTCGAGCAGCCTTCGACGCGGACGCGGGTGTCCTTCGAGGTGGCCATGCACGAGCTCGGCGGCAACGTCGATCATGCTTGAGCCCGGCCGACATGCAGATCGGCCGGGGCGAGACCATCGCCGACACCGCCCGCGTGCTGTCGCGCTACGTCGATGCGATCATGCTCAGCGCACCGGCTCGCACGCGCAAGCTGCTCGAGCTTGCCGCGCACGCCACCGTGCCGGTGATCAACGGGCTCACCAACCTGTCGCATCCCTGCCAGGTCATGGCCGACGTCATGACCTTCGAGGAGAAGAAGGGGCCGATCGACGGCGCGACCGTCGCTTGGCTCGGCGACGCCAACAACGTCGCGACCTCCTGGGTGCATGCGCGCCGCGCGCTTCGGCTATGCGCTGAAGCTCGGCTGTCCGGAGCAAGTTCAAGCCGGCGCCGGAGCTGCTTGCCTGGGCGAAGAGCGAGGCGCGCATCGGTCGAGGTCGGGCACGATCCCCATGCTGCCGCCGCGCGGCGCCGATTGCGTGGTCACCGATGTCTGGGTGTCCATGGGCGACGGCGAACGACGAAGGAGCGCAAGAGCCTGCTGAAGCCGTTCCAGGTCGATCGCGCCGTGATGGCGTGCGCCAAGCCCGACGCCATCTTCATGCATTGCCTGCCCGCCCATCGCGGCGACGAGGTCGACGCCGGAGGTGATCGACGGCCCGCAATCGGTCGGTGTGGGACGAGGCCGAGAACCGGCTGCATGTGCAGAAGGCCATCCTCGCCTGGTGCCTCGGCGCCAACGCCGTGCTGCCAGGTCCCCAAGCGGCGCGAGACGCCAAAGGTGGCGAGGTCGGCGTCGGGGCCAAGTGATGGCGTCAGAATCCTCTTCGCAAGAGCGGATCGAGCTCGTCATCCCGGCCGACGATCTGATCCTGCCGTTCCAGGCCGAGCAGGCCGACGTCGGTCGGCCGCCTGGTCAAGCTCGGCCCCGTGGTCGACACCATCCTGTCGCGCCACGACTATCCGGAGCCGGTGTCGCAGCTGCTTGGCGAGGCGGTGGCGCTCACGGCGCTGCTCGGCGCCGCGCTCAAATTCGAGGGCAAGTTCATCCTGCAGGCCTCGACCGACGGGCCGGTCGATCTGCTCGTCGCCGACTACCAGGTGCCAGGCGGCTTGCGCGGCTATGCGCGCTTCTCGCCGAGCGCGTCGCGGCCGTAGGCGGCGACGCGCGATCGCCGAGTTGCTCGGCCAGGGCCATCTCGCCATGACCATCGACCGCGGATCCGGACACCGAGCGCTATCAGGGCGTGGTGCCGCTCGAAGGCGAGAGCCTGACCGAGGCCGCCGACACCTATTTCCGGCAGTCGGAGCAGCTCCCCACCTATCATCAGGCTCGCCGTCGGCGCAGCATTACCGCGCCGGTCAGGCCGCGCGGACGGCCCTGGACATGGCGGGCCGGCGGCCTGCTCGTGCAGAAGCTCGACCGGCGAGGGCGGCCACGGCACCTCGGTCGGCGGCTTCGAGGAAGAGGATTGGATGCGGGCCGAGCGCTCGCCGAGACCGTCGAGGACCACGAGCTGCTCGATCCGCTGCTGCCGCCAGACCGGCTGCTCTACCGGCTGTTCCACGAAGAGCAGGTGCGCGCCTATCGCGCGATCAGCCCTGAGACCTATTGCAGCTGCTCGCGCGAGCGCGTCGAGGATTGCTGCGGCGCTTCACCAGCGAAGATCTGAAGGACATGGTGGTCGACGGCGAGGTGTGGGTGACTGCGAGTTCTGCAACAGCCGCTACCGCTTCGATCCGGCCTCCTTCACCAAGAGCAGACGGAAGCCGAGTTAGCGACACGGACTGTCATCACGGCTCACGGTTCCAGTCCCGGCAGTCGGCGTCAGAAACCGCCATGGCAGGCGCTCGAGCTTGGTCGGCGGTGGCACGAACTCGCATCCGCGGCGTGCGTGCGCCTGCGCGCATGTGCGCCAGGTGCCGCAGATCGCGGTCGGGCAGCCGCCGCCACCTCGAACAGCCCGGCTTCCGGTCCCGTAGGACACCGTGCTCGTGTCGTTGGCTGCCGGTGAGCTTGATCGCGCAAGCGCGACGGCCTTCAGAGCCTGGCTTGGCCGAGGAAGGCCGGCACGCATCCCAGATGCAGCGTCTCGATCGACGCGCGTCGGCGCCACGCGCCGCATGCGCGGCAGCAGCGCTCCTCGCGCGAAGCCTGCGAGCCCGCGTCGGCACGAAGTCAGGGTCGGCTGTCTGGCAGGCCGCGCACCTGCCAGTGGAACTGCGCAGGTCTTCGGCACGATGTTCGTCGCCGTGCCGCCTTCGATGGTTCCCACCTGCACGGTGGAGGAGGGCGGATCGAAGCGGATCGTTCGTCTCGTGTTGCGAGCGTCGCGCCGATGCGGTCGATCTCCTCGATCAGCTCCGGCCGCGAAAGAGATGGCATTGACCCCGAGCTGCGGCAGGCTCGAATGCGCCTCGCGCCCTGTCACCGTCGGTGCGATAGGCGTCGATGCGCTTATGCGCGTCGATCACCGCCATGCTGGTCGGCTCGCCGACGATGATGAGCGCGCGCGGCGCGGCAGGTCGCTGGCCCAAGCCGCGCGATCAGCGGGCGGACCCCAGTGCAGCCGACCTCCTCGTCATAGGAGACGATGATATGCATCGGCTCCTGTCAGCCGGCCGCGACATGAAGAGCGGCACCGAAGCAGAGCACGCAAGCTAGGAAGCCCTTCATGTCGCAAGCGCCACGGCCGTAGAGCTTGCCGTCGCGCAGGTCGAGCGTGAACGGATCGCTCGTCCAGGCTCTGGCCCTCGACCGGCACGCAGTCGCTATGGACCGGAAAGCCCGATGCCGACTTGCCGCTCGGCCCCGATGCGGCGAACAGCGCGCCTTCGACCCGTCGGGCGAGGGGATCAGTGTTGCGGCGATGCCGTGGCCCTTGAGATCACGCGCGCACGAAGTCGATCAGCTCGAGATTGATCTGGCGCTCGTCGTATCGAAGCCGACGAGCGCCGGCGAGCAGCTCCGTCGTTGGATTCCGAGGAACCGTGCCAAGGGCACCCGTGTTTGGTTACGAGCTAGGAGGCTTGCGTGTGGAAGCGCTCACGCCCGCGCGCGCCTTTACCGCCTCAACCTCGCGATTGCGCGGTGGCGCATCGGTGACGAGCGAGTCGATCAGCCTGCGCGCGCCGCGCGCTCTACCTTTGTCGACGGCCTCGTCAAAGGCGGCGGTATTCGCCTTCGACGGCCAGTGCAGCCCGACAGCTTGCGCACGAATTGCAGCGACGACAGATGAATCTCCCCTCGTCGGTCGCCGGTGGGTCGAAATTATAGTATCTTTGATGTTTCGGCACATGATCGCCCTCGCAGAACGGCCATTCATTGCAAAAAGGGGTGGCATAGGGGTTGGGCCGAGACAAGGCGGAGCTTACTTGGCGGCCATCAGCGCGCCGGTCGAGATCGGCCGATGAGGTCGTCTGGCGTCCTCAAGCCCGATGGAAGGCGCACGCTGCGATCGAAGATGCCGAGCTCGGCGCGTACCTCTGGCGTCAGCCGCTGATGCGTCGTGGTCGGCGGGATGGGTGACGAGGCTCTTGGCATCGCCGAGATTGTTGCTGATCTGTCGAAGATCTGAGCGCGTTCGTGAGGCGGAACGCGGCCGCTTGCACCGCCCTTGACTCTCGAAGGCGACCATGGGACCGCCGCCCGCCATCTGCCGTCTTGGCGAGCGCCGCTTTGCGGATGATCGGCGCGGCCGGGATAGTAGCACGCGCGGCGACCTCCTTTCGCTCGGCCGGGAAATCGGCGATCGCCGCCGCCGACGCGCAATGACGGCTCGACCCGCAACGGCAGCGTCTCGAGCCCTTGAGCAGCACCCGGGCATTGAACCGGGCTGAGCGACGGGCCGGTTTGCTTGAGGTAGGTGTGCAGCTTGTCCTCGATGAAGTCCTTGGTGCCGAGCACCACGCCGCCGAGGCAGCGCCCTGGCCGTCGATGATGCTTGGTCGCCGGAATAGACCACGATGTCGACGCCGAGCGGCATCGGCCGCTGCAGCATCGGCGTGGCGAACACATTGTCCACCACCACGAGCGCGCCGGCGCATGCGCGATCTTCGCCACCGCTTCGATGTCGACCAGCTCGAGCACCGGATTGGTCGGCGTCTCGAAGAACACCGCGCGGGTGTTCGGCCGCATCGCCGCCTCCCAGGCGGAAAGATCGCGGCCGTCGATCAGCGTCGTCCTCGACGCCGAAGCGCGGCAGCAGATCCTCGACGATATAGCGGCAGCTGCCGAACAGCGCCCGCGCCGACGACCACGTGGTCGCCGGCCTTGAGAAGCGCAGAACAGCGACGCTGTGACCGCCGCCATGCCGCTCGCGGTGCCGCGCGCGGCGGTCCGCGCCTTCGAGCGCGCACATGCGCGTCTCGAACATGGCCACGGTGCGGATTGGCAATAGCGGCTATAGACGAAGCCTTCCTCGTCGCCCTTGAAGCGGCGCCTCGGCCTGCTCGGCGCTATCGTAGACGTAGCCGGAGTTGAGGAAGATGGCCTCCGAGGTCTCGCCGAACTGGCTCCAGGCGTGCCCTCATGCACGAGCTCGGTCTGCCGGGCGCCAGCCTGGCCGCTTCTTCTTGTCTTTCTTTGCCGCCATGGCGTTCACTCCCGTCAGTCGCGCGGGCACAAAAAAACCCGGACTTTGGCCTGACGCCAAAAGACCGGGATTGCCTCGCACGGCCTTTTAGCGACTTGTTTAACGTGGCTGCAAGCCGGCCGGCCAAATCACCACGAGGCTGATTAATGTCGCTGGAGGGGCTCCGCGTCAAGCCGTGTCTGCCGTAAGGCTCGTTCCTCCTTGTGAATCCGGGGAGAAGGCCGAGGTAAGGGTGACCGGACGCTCGCAGGCAATGCCAAGAAGATGATCCCATGGAGCAGGCAAGTGAGCGCGAAAAACGCTGTTTGACGGTCTACCCGAGAGGCCGCCCGCGCGCCGAGCCGCGGCCGCCGGTGAAGGCTCTCTCGCCCGCACCGGCATCCTGCCCTCCCAGGCGCTCCGAAATCGCTGATCGCCGCGAGGCGAGATCAGGGCGGCGCCGAGATCGACGGCCGACCAGATCCAGCCCGCGAGCCTCGACCTCGAGGCTCGGCAAGGTCGCCTATCGCATTCGCGCGAGCTTCCTGCCAGGGCCGAACGCGACCGTGCGCGACAAGCTCGCCGAGCTCAAATTCCACGAGATCGATCTCACCAAGGGCGCCGTGCTCGAAGCCGGCTGCGTCTATCTCGTGCCGCTGATCGAGCAGCTCAAGCTCGCGCGCCACCATCGCCGCCTTCGCCAATCCGAAAAGCTCGATCGGGCCGCATCGACGTGTTCACCCGGCTGATCGCCGACCGGCAGGACGCGTTCGATGCCGTGGAGGAGGGCTATGCGGGCCCGCTCTTCGCCGAGATCTGCCCGCGCACCTTCTCCATCAAGGTCCGCTACGGCTCGCGGCTCAACCAGATCAGGTTCCTGCCGCCGCGTCGGCCAGCAGCTCGACGCCGATGAGCGGCCTGGCCGCGTCGGCGACCGGCGTTTGCGCGAAATCCACTCCGATGTCGGTCTGGTCGAAGGCGAGGCGGCCATCCGCGAGGGCTGAACTTGCGCATCAGCCTCGACGCCCGGCGGTGCCCTCAGGCCTCGTCGGCTATCGCGCGCGCCGTTACGCCGGCGTGATCGACGTCGATGAGATCGGCGCCTACGAGGTCGGACCAGTTCTGGGAGAGCGGTGCATCTCGGCGGCCGACCGCCGCCTCGTGCTCGACCCGCATGAGTTCTACATCCTCGCCTCGAAGGAGAGCGTGTCGGTGCCGCCGGCCTACTGTCGCCGAGATGGCGCCGTTCGATCCGCTGATCGGCGAGTATCGCGTGCACTATGCCGGCTTCTTCGATCCGGGCTTCGGCTATGCCGAAGGGAAGGCGCCCGGCGCCAAGGCGGTGCTCGAGGTGCGCAGCCTCGACATCCCGTTCATCCTGGAGGACGGGCAGATCGTCGGGCGCCTCGTCTACGACAAGCTCACCGATATCCCGACACGATCTATGGGCGCAGCGCATCGGTTCGCACCACCAGGCGCAAGGCCCGAAGCTGTCGAAGCACTTGCAAGCAGGACTAGGCCGAGCAACTGCCGCCGCCGAGCACGCAGAACTTGGCGCAATGCGGATGGCAGAGCTTCGACCGCGCCATGCTCGAACATGCCGCCATCCGCGCGCGCGGCTTCGTGCCAACGTCGCGCCCATCTCGAAAGCTGGATCGTAAGGCAGCAGCGTGCAGGGCAGCACCACGGGCGCGCGGCGCCTTTGCGCTTCACCACCATGCGGCTCGAAGCGCACATCACGTCGTTCGGGTCCTTGTGCAGGATGCCCCAGCAGGCGTTCGTGATCTCCGGCACGTCGGCGTGCAGATCCATCTCGGGAACAGGACGAGCTGCGGCAGGATCGTAGGCATCGATCGGCCAACCGCGCTCGGCGATCAGAGCGGCATAGCCGTCGCGCGCGCCGCGCCTCGCTCTCGCCCCAGCAGGTGCGCCCGGCAAGCGCCAGCGCAAAGCCTGCCGCGCGAGCCAGTCGATCCCTTCAATTGTCTTGGCGAAGGACCCGGCACCTCGCTCGGTATCGTGCAGCGCCTCTGTCGTAATGGTCGAGGCTCACGCGGATGAGCAGACCGCTCGCCATGCGCCTCGCGCAGCGCGCAGCAGGCCCGTCGCGGATGCGCGGCCGCTGCATCGGCTGCATGGCGTTGGTCAGGAGCAGAACCTGGAAGCCGCGCTCGAGCGCGTCGCCCAGCATGGCGATGATGTCCGGATTCATGAACGGCTCGCCGCCGGTGAAGCCGATCTCGCGCACCGGCAATCGCTCATGCGCGATCTCATCGAGAAAGGCGACGACCTCGGCGCGGGTGATATAGGCGAGGCGGTCGTTCTCCGGGCTCGATCTCGATATAGCAATTGCGGCAGGTCGATATTGCAGAGGCTGCCGGTGTTGATCCACAGCGTGCGCAGGCCGGCAAGCGCGACGCGCGCGCGGCGTTCGCCCTTGGCGGTCACGTCCGGGTCGCTGAATTTCCTTTGGCGCGTGCTGACGCGGTGTCGGCCATGTGCCGATCCTCTCAGGCGACCATCTAACAGTCGGGCGCGCTCGTGCGCAAGGCAAGGCTGCATCAACGCTGCTCGTGAAGCGTCGCTTTTCGCATGCCGCACGCGCCATGATAGGACTCTTGACGGCCGCGGGTGTAGCTCAGTGGTAGAGCAGTAGCTTCCCAAGCTACGTGTCGTGGTTCAATTCCCCTCACCCGCTCCAACTTTTCAGCAGGTTCAGTGCCCCGTCGCCGGCGCCTGTCGAGCCCGCGTATCTCCATTGAGCGCGCCAGCCCGTGCTCGGTCTTCTCCCCCTCCAAAGCGCAGTCACGGTGCAGGCGCACCGCCCGATCCAGGCCGCGACCGAGATCAGCAGCCAGTAGAACGGCATCAGCAGGACCTGGAGCAGCAAGCCGCGATAGCCGCCGCCGCGCCACCGAAGCAAGCCGACGGCCATGGGCGATATGGCCGGTGATGAGATCGAAGCAGGCGATCAGCCAAAAGGCAGCCCAAATAGGCTTGCTGGCCCGGTCGATAAACGCCCCGCTGGCAGAGATCAAAGCCCGCCAGCACGTAGAACCAGGGATGCACCAGCGCCGACAGCACCGTTCCACCGATCACGGTCTGCAAAGGTGAGGAAGCCGCTCGGGCGAGCTCCGCCACAGCGCGCGCGGTGAGCGCATGTACGAGCCAAGTCACCAGCGAAGCCCTTGAGCCAGCGGGTGCGTTGGCGCAGCCACAGCATCAGCCGGCCGGAGCGCCTCCTCATAAGTGGTGGGCCAGTGCCTTGCAGCGGTAGCCGATGGCGCGCAGGCCGCATCCCAGATCGGCGTCCTCGGCAACGTTGAACGGGTCCCAGGCCATCAGCCATCTGAGCGCCGCCACGCGAAAATGGTTGGAGTGCACACCAGAAGGAGATCGGCAGGTCGAGCCGGTCGAGCACCGGCAGCAGCCCATCGAACAGCGCGCAGCCGTCCTGACAGCCCCGGCCAGAAGCAGAAGATCGCGCGGCGATGAGGCGAGCCGATCACGGGAACGAAAGATGAGTGCGAGGCTGAGGTATCACCACGCGAATGCTCGCTACCAGCCAGATCGCCAGCGCCGCTGCAAGGCCACCCACACTTACGCCAAGCCAGATGATTTGCCATGCGGCAAGTTTTGCGCGCGCCTCTGATCGGGGAAGCGCGCCTGGCCAGACCTTCGACCGCGCAGTGGGCGGCGGGGCTGAAAACAATATTGTAGATCGCCCGATGCACCGCCTGCCGGCGAAGTGAGCGAAACGGTGTTGGGCCGCAGGCGTGTAACACGTCGCGTAAGACGTTGGGAGCCAAGCGATCCGGCGCGAGCACGAACCTGCCGGTGCGTTCCTTGAGCAATCCCAAAGCAAGACACTCGCGTGGACTTGCGTCGGGTGTTGGCGGCACCATTTCGGCCGCGGTCACGTCGGTCTTGAAAAGGAAGCGCGCAAGCGTGGGCGAGCGCCCGATAGTAGGCATCGGCGCGGAGCCACCCATTGGCGATCAGCACCTCGTGGGGATGCACGCCGCAGCGCCTGGCGATATCCTGCGCCCGCGAGCATTCGCGGCATCGATCGAGCAATACGTAA
>ERZ1370068.6654-contig-5625_pt1 | contig 92129 bp, 109 predicted proteins | sample MGYA00561227_ERZ1370068 | MGnify/ENA primary metagenome ERZ1370068 (study PRJEB38410, sample SAMEA6850437) | metagenome | study: Metagenomic assessment of the ecological functions of the soil: analysis of the soil microbiota associated with the... | reverse complement strand
TTATCGCCCGTTCAATTATGTACTCACTCGACGCCGGAGACGACACTCGATCCCGGACACCACGCTGCCCCGAGCGCGAACTCGGTGTCCCAAGCGCAGAGCAGGGCGATCTCGAGAAAGGGAGAGTCGCGATCGAGAGGAGCTCGATGCGCTCCCGCGCCATGAGCTTCCCGCGCTCGATGTGGCGCTTCACGTATTTCGGGCCGCCGCCCTCGCGGACCAGCGCGAGCTGCTCGTTCAGGAGCTTGATCTGCTCGAGAAACCCCTCGCAGTTCTGGCGATAGGTCTCGGAACGGGGTGTCGACGTTGGTGCGGAGGACTTCCATGGCGCGGGGTCTTAGCCGGACGCGGCAAGGCTTGCCAGCAGGCACGCCGCCGCCGCGCCGGTCGTCACCGCCTCCCCGGCGCCACCGCTCACGCGCCGTGCTGTGACGCGCTCGACGACCGTGAGCAGCTGGCCGAGCTCGAGGGGCTTTCGCAGGTAGTTCGCCACCTGCAGGTAGCTTGGCGCGCGTCTGCTGACCGGAACGCCGAGACGACGACCACGGGGATATGGGCGAGCGACGGCGACTTCAGATGCGCTGCTCGCTCCGGAACTGGACGCTGTCCATCCTCGAGGCATCATGAGATCGAGGAGGATCATGCAGGGCTTTGCTCCGGCATCGAGCACCTCCAGGGCCTCGACGCCGGTCCCGGCCGTCACGACCGTATACTCCCTCGCTCTCGAGCGCGAGCACGATCGCCTCGCGCTGATCGGGATCGTCCTCCGCGATACAGCACCGGTGCGGCCGGCCGCACCGTCTTCCAGCGCCTTCCGCTTCCGGCATGTGGTCGTGATAGCGGCACGGGATTTCGGTGCCAACCCATCGCCGTCGATTCCCTCCCGCAGACTCGCGTCGGGGACGACGCCACGCCGCCCCGCTGCGCGCGCCCGCACCGGCGTTGCCTTTCGCACCCCAGCCACGGCATGGTCGCGCCCGGAGGAATTGCGCGCATGCCGCTCTATGAATACGTCTGCCGCGACTGCCGCCACGCGGGTTCGAGGCGTTGGTTCTCGGCGCCGACGTGCCGAGCTGTCCGCATGTCGGACGACGGACCTCGAGCGCGTGCTGTCCGTGGTCGCGATCGGACGCGGGAGACGCGCACGCGGCACCCACGGCCGCACCGACCGGCGCGGCTGCGGGAGCTGCGGCGACCCGCGTGGGCCCGGCGCCTGCGCATTGGATTGACGACATCGACGCTGCAGGGACGTCACCCAGCGTCCCGACGTGAACTCTGCACCGCCAGGAGACCCCATGATCCTCGATCGGTTCAAATTGCACGGCAAGGTTGCGATCGTCACCGGCGCCAGCGCCGGCATCGGCCGCGGCAGCGCGCTCCGGGCTTCGCCGGAGGCCGGCGCGAGCATCGTCATCGGCAGCGCGCGACGCGCCGACCAGCCTCGAGGCCGCTGCCGCCGAGGTCCGGAAGACCGGCGCGAAGGCCCTGGCGCTCCCGACCGACGTCAGCCACGTGGCCGAGCTCGAGCGCCTCGTCGACGCGACGATGCAGGAGTTCGGCCGCATCGACGCCCTCGTGAACAACGCCGGCGGCACGGCCCCGAGCCCCGCACTCCACGTGAGTCTCCAGGACTTCGAGGCGCCTTCCACTTCAACGTCGGGACCGCCTTTCCACCTGAGCAAGCTCTGCGCCCCGCACATGGCGGCGCAGGACGGCGGCGCGGTCGTGAACATCTCGAGCGCGATGTCGTACATGGTCGACCCGGGTTTCGTCGCCTACGGGACGGCGAAAGCGGCCTTGTCCCACATGACGCGCCTCCTCGCCTGCGAATGGGCGCCCCAAGATCCGCGTGAACGCGCTCGCCGTCGGCGCCACCGAGACCGAGGCGCTCGGCATGTTCCTGAACGCCATGCCCGAGCTCGAAGAAGCAGATGATCGACATGACCCCGATGGCGCGCCTCGGGACGCCCGAGGACATCGCGCTCGCGCGTGCTCTACCTGGCGTCGCCGGCGGGCAGCTGGATCACCGGCAAGGTCTTCGAGGTCGACGGCGGCACGGTCACCTCCAACTGGCCGGTCAAGATGGCGAGCGGGCTCCGATCGACCGCGCAACTGAGCGAAGGATCCCAGGATGAACTATCGCGTCGTGCACGTTGGAGCACCGGCAACGTCGGGAAAGCTCGCCCTCCGCGGCATCATCAACCACCCTGACCTCGAGCTCGTCGGGCTCTGGGTCGCACAGCGCGGACAAGGTCGGCCGCGACGCGGGCGAGCTGCGTCGGCCTCGCCGCCGACCGGCGTCAAGGCGACGAACGACGTCGACGCAGCTCCTCGCCCTCGAGCCCGACTGCGTCTCGTACACGCGCGACCGGCGACCTCCGCCCCTCGGAGGCGATCGACGACATGTGTCGCATCCTCGCCTCGGGCGCGAACGTGGTCGCGACCTCGGTCGTGCCGCTCGTCTTCCCGCCCGCCGCCGACCCGAGCGATCGTCGCCCGTCTCCAGGAGGCGTGCGACGACAGGGCGGCACGACGTGCTTCACGTCCGGCATCGATCCCGGGTTCGCGAACGACACGCTGCCGCTCGTCCTGACCGGGGTCTGCGAGCGCATCGATCAGGCTGCGCGTCATGGAGATCGTGAACTACGCGACCTACAACCAGCCGCAGGTGCTGTTCGAGACGATGGGGTTCGCGCAGCCGCTCGACCACCAGCCCGTGCTCCTGATCCCGGGCATCCTCTGACGCTCGCCTGGGGGACACGTCGTGCGGCAGCTCGCCGCCGGGCTCGGCGTCGAGATCGAGGAGATCCGCGAGACCCACGTGAAGGTGCCGGCGCCCGAGGACTTCGACATCCCGCCCGGGCCACGTCGCCGAAGGGCACGATGGCGGGCCTACGGTTCGAGGTGCAGGGCATCGTGAACGGCCGCCCGGCGATCGTACTCGAGCACGTGACCCGCCTCCGCGACGACATCGCGCCCGACTGGCCGAAGCCGCTCGACGGGCTCCGGGCTGCTACCGCGTCGTGATCAAGGGCAATCCGTCGACCCTCTGCGAGCTCCTGATGCACGGCGAGGACGGCGACCACAACACCGGCAACCTCGTCGCGACCGCGCTCCGCATCCTGAACGCCATCCGCGCGGTCTGCGCCGCGGAAGCCCGGGCTGCTCTCGGCGCTCGACCTGCCGCTCATCACCGGACGCCACCTGTTGCGCTGACGGCTGCTGACGCATCCGAGCGCTCGTACGATGGGCGGCGAAAGCCCGCGACTCGTGCTGCGAGCGCTCGATCTGGCTCCGAGCCCGGAGCGGTCGGACGCTACTGGAGCGTCGATCACGGACTTGGGGACGCGTAGCATTGGCGGCGATCGGTCGTTGCGCTGTGGAGCGCTCGCGGCCGTTGAAGCGCTTCGGCACGGTGGTGCGGGGACGCCGACGGCAGCGGCGATCGTGACGGTCACCGACGGTGTGGCAGGTGCTGCGGAGCGCACGCCAGGCTCTCGTCGAGCTGCACCGAGAACGCGAACAGCTGCGACGTCGACGGCAGCCGGCGGCGCGACGGTCACCGACGGCGGTGAACGATGCTCCGGAAGGCCGCGCGGGCTCGCGATCACCGGAGAGTGTGTCCCGGCGGCGGTGACGCCGGCGACGCCGCGGGAGGTCACCGGACATCATCGTCGCCGTTCCTCACGTTGGGGCTCAGCGAGTGCCGGAGCGTGAACCCAGACGTCGCGCCGACGTGCAGCCGGCCGGCGCACCGAGGACTGCAGGACAGGGGCTCCCGGCACGACCGACCAGTCGGGCGCTCGACGATCACGAGCGTCACCTTCGACGCGTGCCAAGGTGAGCGAGGCCCGGCCTCGGCAGCTATCAGCTCGACGGCGTAGATCAAGTCGCCCAGCTCGGCGTCCCGACCAGCACCGATCGACTTCGAGTTCCAGCGTGACCGAACTCGCGCAACAGCGAGCAGGTCGATTTCGACGGCTCGATCCAGGGACGGCGCAGGCTCGGCGGCGGCTTCGTCGTCGACTGGCGGATCCGCTCGTCGTGCGAACGGCCGAGCGCAGGATCCGGAGCTCTTCCGCGTGACCTTCAGCAGGCCGTCATCGTCGACGGACGACGGCCTTACCTCCTGTCGGGTCCGTCGAGGCCGAGGACACGAGCGACAGCTTCGACCTCGAGTCCGCGGAGTTCGAGGTCGAGGACGGGAGCACGAACGCCTCGCTCCACGTCAAGCGCGACGACGGCAGCGAGCAGGACTTCACTCGTCAACCTCGAGACCGGCGACATCACACGACCTGACAACATGCAGGCGTCGCGCAGTGGGCGCGCGCCCGTCGGGCGCCGCCGCGACCACCGCTCTCCTCGGCCCCGGCCCGCCACGCACCGGCGCCGCCGTCGGTTGCTGTCCGTCGCCCCGCATGGCGATCTTCGTCGGCCCGTCCGACACGGGGAAACCGAGCTGAACGCCGTCGCGTCGTCCAGGCAACCGACGCCGCTCTCCGCGCGCGGACTGGCGGCAGGCCGGGCTGCCGCGCGCCGCACGGCGCGTCTGGCGCCGCTCGGCGTCGTCCGCATCCTCACCAGCGACCTCCGCGCGCGCCGTCGAGACCGCCGACGGCGATCGCCGAGCGCCACCGGCGCGCCGATCGTGATCGACCCGCTGCTCCGCGAGCGCGACTTCGGCGACATCCGCGGCACGCCCTACAACGAGCTCGGCCGTGATCCGTTCGCGCCCGACTACCACCCACCGAACGGCGAGAGCTGGAGCATGTTCCACGAGCGCGTGGCCGCGGCCTGGGCGCTCGTCGCGCTGGCGTCGCCGCCGACACGCCCGGGAAACCTCGCGGTCGTGACCCACGGGCTCGTCTGCCGCGCCCTCGTCGATCGTCACCTCGCACTGCCGGTCGGCACGAGACGGCGCCAGAGCCTCTGGGGCAACTACGGCGCTCACCGAGATCGACGCGGCGCCGCCGTACGTCGATGCGGACGCTCGCCTGCGTGGCGCGCACCTCGACGACGATCCGCCCACGGCGCCGTCGCCGACGGCGTCACGCCACCGTGACGCGACGCGTGGCGCGGCAGCGGGTCTGTCGCATCAGCGCGAGCCTGCATCTTGGACGCACGGTCCGAGGTGCGCCTCGCCCGGCGCGCTCGGCGCAGCCGCAGGCGGCGAGCCTCGCGATGCGCTGACGCACTCCGCTCGCGCTGCGGCACTTCAGATGCCGGGGTCAGGATCCTGAGCGGCGTGGACCGGCATCGCTTTGATGCCGTTGATGAAGTTCGAGCGCAGGCGGCGGACGGGGCCGGCGAACTCGAGGTCGGGGAAGCCGGCTGCAAGCAGCTCCTCGAAGATCAGGCGGATCTCGAGGCGCGCGAGGTTGGCGCCGAGACAGAAGTGCTCGCCGATCCCGAACGCGAGGTGCTCGTTCGGCGTCCGGCCGACGTCGAACGTCTGCGGGTTCACGAAGACGCGCTCGTCGCATGTTGGCCGACGGGTAGAAGATCACCACCTTGTCGCCCTCGCGGATCGTCTGGCCGTGCATCTCGACGTCGCGGGTGGCGGTGCGACGGAAGTGGATCAGCGGGCTCACCCAGCGCAGCAGCTCCTCGATCGCCCGTCGGCAGCAGCGACGGGTCGGCGACGAGCGCGCGCGCTCCTCCGGGATGCTCGATCAGCGCCCGCATGCCGCCCGAGATGAGGTTGCGCGTGGTCTCGTTGCCCGCGACGGCGAGCAGCAGGAAGAACGAGTCGAACTCCATCTCGCTCAGCCGATCGCCGTCGACCTCGGCCTGCATGAGCACGCTGCACGAGGTCGCCGAGGGGTGCTCCCTGCGCTCGTTCGCGAGCTTGGTTGGCATAGGCCCACATCTGGGCGGACGCGATCTTCCCGGTCTCGAGCGAGGTGCTGGTACTCGGGGTCGTCGAAGCCGACGAGGCTGTTGCTCCACTCGAAGACCTTGTGACGATCCGCGGCCGGCACGCCGAGGCAGCTCGGCGATCACGAGCAGGCGGCAGCTCGGCGGCGATCTCGGTCACGAAATCGAAGCTCTCCCGCTCGATCACCTTGTCGACGAGGTCGGCGCAGATCTCGCGCACGTGCGGCTCGAGCTGCGTCACCATGCGCGCGGTGAACCCGGTCGACACGAGGCCGGCGGAACTTGTTGTGCTTCGGCGGGTCCATGTTGAGCATGAGGAGCCGCAGCATCGACATGTCCTCCTCGGGCACCTCGAAGATGTTGGTACCGCCGCGCGCCGAGGAGAACGTCAGCGGGTCCTTCGAGACCGCCATCAGGTCTTCGTAGCGCGTGACTGCGCCAGAAGCCGCGGCCGACTTTCTCGGGCTGCCAGTACACCGGAGCCTCGACGCGCAGCCGCTGGAAGGCAGCGTGCGGAATGCCGTCCACGAACGCATCGGGATCGGAAAGGTCGATGTCGAGCATCATGCGCCGGCGCTCCTCTCGAGGATCTGGGCGTCGTCGAACGTCGCCCGCCAGCGTCCGAACCAGGTCGTCGCTGAGCGCCCTGCGCGGGAACCCGAGCGTGCGGAGCTCGTCGGCCATCGGATGCGTGCCGAGCGCCGACGCGTGGCGCCGCCGAGCCGGAACCCGACCTCGTCGGCGCTCATGCGGGACGGGCGTCTTGAAGAGCGTGCCGTCCCGCCAGGCGTACGCGTCCTGCGGAATCTCGGCGAGCGTGCGCGTGCCGCCGCGGCGCGCGCCGAGCGTCAGCGCGTGCCGCGCCGTCGACTCGAGCCGGCACGCGCGCTCGTCGCCGACGTCGGCTGAAGCGTGATCGTGGTCGACGGTCTTCGAAAGCCCCAGATGTCGCGCCCGGCGTCGCGCGAGAAGCTCGTCGTGACCGGCAAGCGGTGCACGTACGCTCCGAGGCGTGCCCTGCGCGCGACGCCGGTCACGAGCCCGACGAGCGGCCACGGGCGCGGTCGCGCCGTAGGTCACGAGGAAGTTGACGCGCGACCTCGTTGTAGCGTGCCGAGGTCGTTGTCCTTGTACTCGATCGCCGCGAGCACGCAGATCGCCCAGCCGGGAACGCACTCGGCCGGATGGAGCCGCGGCGTCGGCAGCAACGCGGCACGCGCTCGGTGCGGACCGGAAACATCGCCGACATCGCCGCGCGCGTCGCGCACGACGACCGGAATGCGCACCACCTCGCCCTGGACGACGTGGGTCAGCGGAGGGTGCTGCGTCAGCGGGAGCGCCCGCGGCGGCCATCGAGCGCCGAAGTAGAACGTGTTTCAGTTTTAGAAGCAAGCAGCTTGCGAAAAGGCCATCTGCGTCGTTGCTCCGTCGCTCGCTTGTGCGGCGTAGCTCCGCTACGCCTCCGCGTTCGCTTCGGTCGCGCCTAGCATCTGACCCTTTTTGAGCAACCTGCCGGGGCTGCCTGGTGCGCATGGTGGGGCGTCGCTGCGCTCCGCCCATCAATTTCAAAGCCACGGAATCAAGTCGAAGAGAGATTGATGGGCGGGAGCGAAGCGACCGCTCCACCATGCGCACGAGGCACCGCAAGCAGGTTGCTCAAAAGGTCGAGATGCTAGGCGCGAGGAAGAGCGCGCGGAGGCATAGCGGAGCTATGCCGCACAAGCCGCAACGACCGAGCAACGAAGCAGATAGGCCCTTTTTCAGCAACCTGCGCGCTAATCGGTTGGCCCCATGCGGGGCCGGCAAGCATGCCGCCGTCGACCACCAGCTCGGTGCCGGTGCAGTAGGAGCGACTCGTCGGACGCGAGGAAGACGGCGGCGCGTGCCGACCTCGTCCGGACGGCCGATGCGCGGGATCGGCATGCCCAGGAAGTAATCGCCGACGTGTCGACGCTGCCGAAGTCGTCGCCCCGGCCCATCGCGGTGTCGATGCCGCCCGGGCAGATGGCGTTCACGCGGATCTTGAGCGGACCGAGCTCGATCGCGGCGGTCTTCGTCATGCCGCGGATGGCGAACTTGCTCGACACGTACGCGGAGAGGCCGGCCGTGCCCTGGAGGCCGCAGGTCGACGAGATGTTCACGATGGCGCCGCCGCCCTGCTCGATCATGCTCGGGATCACCGCCTGCATGCCGAGCAGGCAGCCGACCTGGTTCACGTCGATCACCTTCCGATACTGCGCGAGGCGTCATGCTGGCGATCGGCGCGATCAGGAGGATGCCGGCGTTGTTGACGAGCACGTCGGGCGGGCCGAAGCGCTCGGTCGCGGCCGCGACGAACGCGCGCCAGCTGTCCTCGCTGCTGACGTCGTGATGGCGGTAGAGCGCGCGCCGACCCGATCGTCGCGCCGCGACGCGCTCGCCGCTCGGCGTCGAGCACGTCGCCGAGGACGACCTTCGGCGCCTTCGGCCGCGAAGAGGCGCGCCTCGGCCTCGCCCTGCCCGCGCGCCGCGCCCGTGATCAACGCCACCTTGCCGTCGAGTCGTCCCATCGCGAGTCAGCGCGCCGGCGCGCCGGAAGAGCCGGATCTGGTCGGGGGCGAGGAAGGTGCCCGTCCCGTGGTGGCTCTCGAAGCGCAGCGTGCCGGATGCGCCAGCCGTCGGCGCTCGCGCGTCCACTGTGGCGGTAGGTGCCGTAGAGGATGGCGCTGCTCTCGCTCCCGTCCTGTCCGCTGCTGCACGTGGGTCGCGATCACGGGCACGCGCGTCGTGGCCGTGGCGCCGTCGACGTCGATCACCGGCAGCCCGAGGTGGTGCTGGGTCATCCGGAAGATCGTCATCGCACGCGCCGAGCCAGCCCGCGAGCTCGCTCGCCTTCAACACGGCTCCGCCCTCGACCGAGTAGTCGATCGTCGCGTCGGCGGTGAAGAGCGCCGCGACGCTCGCGAAGTCGCGCTCGTCGACGCCGCGCGCAGTAGCGCGCGAGCGCATTCGTGATCGCATCGTGATCGCTCATGGCCGTCGCTCTACGCGAGGCGGCTCCGAGCCGTCAAGCGAGGGCCGGGTCGCGATACGGTGATCGCGCTGCGACGCGTCGACGGTTGACCACGTCGCGTTCGCGGGGCACTCTCGCCGGCCGAACGGAGGACCGTCATGCGCATCGTCGTCGATCACGATCTCTGTGAAGGCAACGCCGTCTGCGTCCGAGTCGCGCCCCGAGGTTTTCGCCGTCGGCGACGACGACCAGGCGCAGGTGCTGATCGCGAATCCGCCCGAGTCGCAACGCGCCAACATCGAAGCCGCCGTCGCGCGTTGCCCGCGCCAGGCGCTCGGCTCTCCGCGAGACTGAGCCCCCTCGCACCGCATCACGAAAGGAGCCGGATGAGGTCAACGGTGGGAGTGCTTAGCGAAGGACGGGGGCTCACGCCGCCGGGATGCAGCTTCGGGCAAGCGATGCCGATTCTGCCGGAACATCTCCCACATCCAGAAGAGCGCCGGGGTGGAAGAGCGGCTTGCCGCTCGTCATGAGGCGCGCAGCTCACCTCGCGCTCGGGGTCGGCCCAGGCGACGACGTTGGTGAGGCCGAGGTGGCCGAACGCGTGGCTGGTGTCGGGGCCGTAGAAGCTCAGGTAGTCGCCGCCGAGCATGAAGCCGACGCCGTAGCGCAGCGGGAAGCCGAGCGTGAAGTCGAACTCGAGGTAGCTCTGCTCGCCGGTCGCGCGCCGGACGGTGCGCGAGTCGAAGACGCGGACGCCCTCGAGCGTGCCGCCGCGCAGCAGCAGCTCGTAGAAGCGGCAGAGCTCGTCGGCGGTCGCGACCATGCTCGCCGCCGGGATGATGCCGGTCAGAAACGCGGGATCGTTGGAGAGCTCGATCGCGCGCTCGGAAGTCGACGCCGAGCGTGCGGCGCAGGATCATCGAGATCGGGCGGCAGCACCGGGAAGCCGGTGAAGTAGTTGGTGCGCGACGTACGGGACGTCCGGCGGGCTCGATCGCCGTAGCGCATCCAGCGGAAGCCGAGCGGGCGGCGGATCGCGTCGTCGTGGAGCGTCGCGGATGCTGCCGCCCGTCACGCGCCGCACGATCTCGCCGAGGATGAACCCGCCGGTGACCGCGTGATAGGCGAGCTGGCGGCCCGGGCGCGAGCTCAGCGGCATGGCGCCCAGGACCTGGATGATGCGGTCCGGATCGTCGAGCAGCTCCAGGTCCATCGCCTCCGGCGGCGGGCTCGGGAGGCCGGCGCGGTGCGCGAGCACGTGACGGATCGTGATCCAGCGCTTGCTCTCGACGCCGAACGCCGGGATGTACTCGCAGACGGGGTCGTCGAGGCGGATCAGGTTCCGCTCGTCGAGGAGGTGGATGACCATCGCCGTCACCGCCTTCGTGGCGGACATCATGCCGAACGGCGTGTCGGGGTGGCGAGCAGCTTCGGGCCGTCGGGCGGTCGTGCGGACCGTTGCCGTGCGAGTGGCCGATCGCGCGATCGAGCAGCACCCGGCCGCGATGGCGGACGCAGAGCGCCATCGCCGGATGGATGCCGCTCTGGTAGAGGCGCTCCGCCGCCTCCCAGATGTGGCGCGACGGCCGCCGGCTCGACGCCGATCTCGCGCGGCGGTACCTCGGCGCCGGGGCGGATCGTGGTGACGGACGCCGAGCGAGCGCGGCACGCGGCAGCGGGTGACGACGGAGCAGACACGCGAGGTCGAGATCGTAGCCTGGATCGGCTCGGGCGCGCAGGTGCCAATCGATGGCGCACGTACGCCATCGCCCGGCGCCGCTACGTTTGCCTCGCGAATTAGAACATGTTCTACTTCCGCCGCTTCGATCGTCGGCCCGGCGCGCGCGGGTCGCCGATACCGCCACCAGCGCGCGATCATGGCGCCGACTCCTCGGAGGATGCCTCGCATGCGTCTCGGCTTGATGCTCGGCTACTGGATGCCCGATCCCTGGGACCCGACGGAGCTCGTGCTCGAGGCCGAGCGGCTCGGCTACGACTCGGCGTGGACCGCCGAGGCCTACGGCTCGGACGTGCTTCTCGCCGCTCTGCTGGATCGGCGCCAAGACGAGCGAGCATCAAGCTCGGCACCGGCATCATGCAGATGGCGGCGCGCACGCCCGCCTGCGTCGCGATGACGGCGGCCACCATCGACCACCTGACCAACGGCCGGCTGATCCTCGGCGTCGGCGTCTCGGGCCCGCAGGTGGTCGAGGGCTGGTACGGCCAGCCGTTCCCGAAGCCGATGGGACGGACGCGCGAGTTCTTCGATCTCGTGCGCACGATGATCCGGCGCGAGGGCCCGGTCACGTTCCAGGGCGAGCACTACCAGCTGCCGATCACGGGCGGCGCGCAGCTCGGCAAGCCGCTCAAGCTCATCATCCACCCGCGCCGCGCCGAGATCCCGATGTACCTCGGCGCCGAGGGACCGCAGAACGTGAAGATGGCGACCGAGATCGCCGACGGCTGGCTGCCGCTCTTCTACTCGCCGTTCCGCCCGGAGGTCTACAAAGACTCGCTCAGCAACCTGAAGCCCGGCTTCGACATCGCCTGCCCCGTCACCGTCGTGATCGGCGACGACCTCGAGTCAGTGCCTGATCCCGATCAAGTGGGCGCTCGCGTTCTACATCGGCGGCATGGGCGCCGCGTCCAAGAACTTCCACCTGAACCTGATCGGGCGCCTCGGCTTCGAGGAGGAAGCGAAGACGGTGCAGAAGCTCTTCCTCGAGGGCAAGCGCGCCGAGGCCGCCGCCGCCGTGCCCGACGCGCTCGCCGACGAGATCTCGCTCGCCGGTCCGCCGGCGCGCATCCGCGACCGCCTGCAGGCGTGGCGCGACAGCCCCGTCACCACCATCCTCGCCGGCACGCGCGACGCGACGACGCTCCGTCTCCTCGCCGAAGCGGCGTTGTAACGTCCACGCGAAAGGGACTCATCGCCTCATGAGTGAACTCGGTTTCTGGAAGCTCGCGACCGCCAACCCCGACCGCACGGCGCTCGTCACCCCGAAGGCAGCGCATCAAAGCCGGCGACCTGCTGGCGCGCTCGAACCAGCTCGTGCACGGCCTCCGGAAGCTCGGCCTCCAGCAGGGCGACGTCGTCGCGACGCTCCTGCCGAACGGCGGCCCGATGATCGAGATCTACCTCGCCGCGACGCAGGCCGGCCTCTACCTCGTGCCGATCAACCACCACCTGGCCGGGCCCGAGATCGCCTACATCCTCGCCGACTCGGGCGCGAAGGCGTTCGTCGCCGACGACCGCTTCGCCGACATCGCGCCGCGCCGGCGTCGCCGAGATCGAAGCTGCCGGCGTCGGCGTGCTTCGCGGTCGGCAGCGATCGCCGGCTTCCAGCCCGTACGCCGCGCTCAGCCGACGGCATGCCGACGACGCGCGCCCGCGGACCGCGCCGCCGGTCAGGTCATGAACTACACCTCGGGCACGACCGGCCGGCCGAAGGGCGTCCGGCGCGCGCTCATGCCGTTCGATCCCGACACCGTCGGCTCGATGTTCGCGATGTTCCTCGCCATGTTCGGCATCACGCCGGAGGGCGACGGCGTCCACCTGGTCGGCTCGCCGCTCTACCACACGGCGGTGCTCGTCTTCGCCGGCTGCTCGCTGCACTTCGGGCACACGCTCGTCGGTGATGGACAAGTGGACGCCCGGAGGACTCGCTGAAGGTCGATCGCAGCGCGACCGCGTCACGACGACGCACATGGTGCCGACGCAGTTCCACCGCCTGCTCGCGCTCCCCGACGACGTGAAGACGAAGTACGACGTGTCGTCGCTCCGCCACGTCGATCCACGCGGCCGCGCCCTGCCCCGTCGACGTGAAGCGCCGCATGCTCGCGTGGTGGGGCCGGTGATCTTCGAGTACTACGCCGCGAGCGAAGGCGGCGGCACGCTCGTCACGCCGACCGGAGTGGCTCGAGCGTCCCGGCACCGTCGGCAAGGCGTGGCCGAGCTCCGAGATCCGCATCCTCGACGACGCCGGCGGCGAGCTCGCGACCGGCACGCCCGGCACCGTCTACATGAAGCTCGGCGTCCAGGACTTCGAGTACCACGGCGACAAGAAGAAGACCGACGCCAACCGCCGCGACGGCTTCTTCACGGTCGGCGACGTCGGCTACCTCGACGACGCCGGCTACCTGTTCCTGCTGCGACCGCAAGATCGACATGATCATCTCGGGCGGCGCCAACATCTACCCGAGCCGAGATCGAGTCGTGCCTGCTCTCGCACCCGAAGGTCGGCGACGCCGCCGTGTTCGGCATCCCCGACGACGACTGGGGCGAGAGCGTGAAGGCCGTGATCGAGCCGGCCGCCGGCGTCGACGCCGGGCACAGCGATCTCGCCGACGAGATCGTCGCCTTCTGTCGTCGAGCGCATCGCCAAGTTCAAGGTGCCCGAAGTCGATCGACTTCATGCCCGAGCTGCCGCGCGACCCGAACGGCAAGCTCTACAAGCGGAAGCTCCGCGACCCGTACTGGGTGGGCCGAGAACGGGCCATTTGATCTATTCGATTTCGGCCCCGTGCGGTCGGCGCTTCGCGCCGGCGTCAATCTGCCGCTGGCGCGCCTCGGAGCGCGAGGTCAACTCGCGCTCCTCGCTCAAGGGATCACCGAATCGGGGATGAAGATCGGACTAAACCTTCCGGTGATGGCGCCGGGCTCGACCGGAAGCTGCTCTACGCCTGGTGCCGCGGGCATCGACGAGGGGCCGTTCTCGAGCCTCGCGGTCGGCGAGCGCATCAACTTTCCGAACCCCGAGATCACGGTCACGCTGTCCGCGGCCGCGGCGTGGACGGCGCGCGTGCCGCTCTTCTACAACGTCCTGGTGCTGCCGACCCACGCCGGGGCGCGCGCGGCGAAGCAGATCGCGACCCTCGACGTCGCTCTCGAACGGCCGCGTCGTGCTCGGCGTCGGCGTCGGCGCGCGCGAGGACGACTACGCGCGCGGTCGGCGCGCCCTGGGAGGGCCGGCTCGAAACGCCTCGAGCGTCAGGTCGCCGAGCTGCGAAGGCTGTGGGGCGGAGGCCGAGCGAGCGGAGCGAGCGATCCCATCGAGCCGCAGCCCGTGCAGCCCGGCGGCCCGCCGATCCTGCATGGGCGCGCTCTTCCCGCGCGCCATCACCGCGCGCGGCGCATTTCGCCGACGGCATCCTCGGCTTCTCGTTCACGCTCGCGCGTGACGAGCTCGACTACGCCTTCGACGGCGCGCGCGCCGCCTGGAAGGCGGCAGGACGACCCGAGCCGCCGCGCCTCGTGACCGGTTGCTGGTTCGCGCTCGGCTCGAACGGGCGGGCCCAGATGGACGACTACCTACGGCCGCTATCTGAGCTTTCTCGGCCCGAGCGCCGCCGGGCTGATCCCGCTCGTGCCGACCGTCGACGCGCCAGGCGCCTCCGCGACGCGGTCGCAGCGCGCCCGCGACGCCGGCGCCGACGAGATCGTGCTCGCTCCGACCACGCTCGACCCGACCGAGATCGAGCGGGTCGCAGGATCTCCTCTTCTGAGCCCGACGCGCGATGCCGCGAACGATCAGAACGTCGGACGGCGCCAGCACGTACGCGCTCATCGGCAGCGTCTCGAAGCGCGCGGAAGTCGATGAAGCGCTCGCAGCTCGCCATCATGCGGCGCTGTTGCGTCGGCGAGCTCCGCCGGCGTCGTCGCGGCGTAGAAGCGCATCGGATCGGTCGCCGCCTCGGCGGGGAACGCCTCCTCGACGATCGCCGTCCACGGCGGCGCGTCCGGCGTGAGCGGCGCACGAGCACGTTCTGGACGTAGAGGAACGTCCGCTGGGTCTCGATCGCGGTCGCCGTGTGCTCGCCCTGCCAGCGCTCGAGCCAGGTCGCGTAGTCGAGGCGTCTCGGGCTTCTCGAGGAACGCGACGGTGTAGAGGCCCGGGATGCGCGCGCCGAGCGGCACGACGTGCCGGCGTGTTCGGCGAGCGGCACCGACTCGAGCGTGAGCCAGCCGGCGAGGCTGCTGGCGCGCGTCGGCCGAGGATCGTCTCGAGCGGCGCCCGCTGCACGGCCGAGTCGACCCAGATCGCCGACGACCGCCGTCGGATCGCGCTGCGCGATCCGCAGGCCCTGCACCGCGTGCGTCGTCGGCGAGCAGCACCGTCAGGCCGCGCGCGCCTGCCGCACGAGCGCGTCCGCGATCGGTCCCGAGCAGCGCCTGCGCGGAAGTCGGCGAGCGCGACGCCGCTCGGTTTCCATCCGACGTACACGATCTTTTCCACGTCGCTCGTATAGGCGGAGCCGACCGTCGACCGGCAATGGAGCCGCGATGACGAAGCCGACGGAGACGCCTCGCGTCGCAGATCCGCGACGCGCACGACGTGCGGCGCTGGGACCGCGAGGCCGACGTCGTCGTCGTCGGCTTCGGCTGCGCCGGCGCCTGCGCCGCGATCGAGGCCGCCGAGGCCGGCGCCGAGACGCTCGTGCTCGAGCGCGGCGGCGGCGGTGGCGGCACGTCGGCGATGGTCCGGCGGCCTCATCTACATGGGCGGCGGCACGCCGGTGCAGGAGGCGTGCGGCTACCACGACACGCGCCGACGGCATGTTCACGTTCCTCATGGCCGCGTGCGGCCCGGCGCCGACGAGGCCAAGGTGCGCGTCTTCTGCGCCGAGAGCGTCGCGCACTTCCACTGGCTCGAAGCCCACGGCGTGCCCTTCAAGCGGAGCTTCTACCCCGAGCCGTCGATGGAGGCGCCGACCGACGACTGCCTCGTCTTCTCGGGCGGCGAGGACGCGTACCCGTTCGATCGCGCTGACGCCGCCGGTCCCGCGCGCCCACAAGCCGCAGCATCCGAACGCGCGCCGGCGGGTTCCTGATGCAGCGCCTGGTCGCGGCGACCGAGCGGAGCCGGCGCGCACGATCCTGTGCGACGCGCGCGCCGACACGCTCGTCGTCGAGCGCGACGGCCGCGTCGCCGGCGTCGTCGTGCGCCACGACGGCCGCGAGCTCGTGGTGCGCGCGCGCCGCGGCGTCGTGCTCACCGCCGGCGGCTTCGTCCAGAACGACGCCATGCTCCGCCGCCACAGTCCGCTGCTGCGCGCGTTGCAGCTGGCAGCCTCGGCGTCGACGGCGACGACGGCCGCGCGATCCGCATGGCGATGGGCGCCGGCGCCGACGTGGCCGCGCATGCACGCGGGCGAGGTCGCCGTCCCGATCACGCCGCCGCGCCGTCTGATCCGCGGCATCCTCGTCACGGCCGCCGGGTCAGCGCTTCATCAACGAGGACGCGTACTACGGACGGGTCGGCCAGGAAGCTCTCTTCCGCCACGGCGGCCGCATGTTCCTGATCGTCGACACCGGCGATCTACGAGCGGAACCTCGCCGGCTTCGAGGCCCACTTCGTCGAGGAGACGATCGCCGACCTCGAGCGCGCGCGTCGGCTTTCCCGAGGGCAGCCTGCAAGCGCACCGTCGTCGCTCTACAACCGCCACGCGGCCGAGGGCGTCGACCCGCTCTTCCACAAGCACGCCAACTTCCTGCAGCCGCTGACCGCAGGCGCCGTACGCCGCCATCGACTGCAGCACCGACAAGGTGCTGTGGGCGACGCTTCACGCTCGGCGGTCTCCGCACGACGCCCGAGAGCGCCGTGCTCACGCCCGACGACCAGATCATCCCCGGTCTCTATCGCCGCCGGCCGCACGACCAACGGCATCGCCGCCGAAGGCTACGTCAGCGGCATCTCGCTCGGCGACGGCACGTTCTTCGGACGCGCGGCTGGACGCAGCGCCGCGCGGCGCTGAAACGACGACGGGCGCTCCGGGATGCTCTCGAGCGCCCGTCGGAACTCAGCGGTCGCCGAGCCGCTCAGTACACGATGACGCGAGCGCGCGACCTCGCCCTTCTCCATCGCCTCGAACGCGGCGTTGACGTCCTCGAGCTTGATCCTCCTCGAGACGAGCTCGTCGATCTTGAGGCGCTTCTGCATGTAGAGGTCGAGCAGCAGCGGCATGTCGCGCCGCACGTTCGCCGAGCCGTAGAGGCAGCCGAGGAGCGACTTCTCCTCGAGCGACAGCATCATGCCGGGATCGTGACGCTCGCGCCCATCGGCGACCACGCCGACGCAGACGACCGCGCCGCCGCGCTTCAGCGACAGGTAGGCCTGCTGGATGAGCGCCGGCGCGCCGACCACCTCGAAGGCGTAGTCGACGCCGTGGCCGCCGGTGAGCTCCTTGATCGCGCTCGGCGCGTCGGACTGTCGCGTGCGCGTTCACGACGTCGGTCGCGCCGAACTGCTGCGCGAGCTTGAGCTTCGACGCCGCGAGGTCGACCGCGATGATGCGCGACGCGCCCGCGAGCGCGGCGCCCTGGATGACGTTCAGGCCGACGCCGCCGCAGCCGAAGACCGCGACGGTCTGACCGGGGCGTACCTTGGCGGTGTTGATCGCGGCGCCGACGCCGGTCATCGACGCCGCAGCCGACGAGACACGCGCGGTCGAGCGGCACGTCGTTCGGGATCTTGATCGCCGACGTGGCGCGCACGATCGTGTGATCGGCGAACGAGCCGACGCCCGCCATGCGCGAGACGTCCATGCCGTCCATCTCGAAGACCGCTTCCTGCCCCATCATCGCCGACTGGATGGCCTGCTCGCAGAGGTGCGTCCGCTCGTTCGACGCAGTAGTGGCACTTGCCGCAGTTCGCGACCCACGCGAGCACGACGTGGTCGCCGGCCTTGAGATCGGTCACGCCCTTGCCGACCTCTTCGACGATGCCGGCGCCCTTCGTGGCCGAGCACGACCGGCGGCGGTACGGGCAGCTTCGCCTGCACGACCGAGAGATCGGAGTGGCAGACGCCGCTCGCCGACCACCTTGACGACGATCTCGCCCTCGCGCAGCGGCTTGAGCTTGAGCGACTCGACCTTGAGCGGCTCCATGAAATTGTGCATGACGGCGCCTCTGACCATGTGACCATTCCTCCTGAGTGATTTTGCCGGCGCCGGGGAGCGCGCGTTGGAGCTGACTTTCCCTACACGATGCGCCTCGGTTTACAAAGACACTGCGCATCTCATACGAGACGTCCCCGGTGATTCCTCCGCATCAGACCGTCGCCTTCACCGGCCACGCCGGCATGACGCTCGCCGGCGACGCCTGGGGCGATCCGGCGGCGGCGCCGGTCGTCCTGCTGCCCGGCGGTGGCCAGACGCGTCATTCCTGGCGCGGCACCGGACGCGCGATCGCGCGCGCCGGCTGGTACGCGATCTCGCTCGACGCCCGCGGTCACGGCGACAGCGCGTGGGCCGACGACGGCGACTACTCGATCGACGCGTTCGCGGCCGATCTGCGTGCGGTCGCGGCGACGCTTGCGCGCGCCGCCGGTCGTCGTCGGCGCGTCGCTCGGCGGCATCACCGCGATGATCGTCGAGGGCGAGACGCCGGGCGTCGCCGCCGCCGTCGTGCTGGTCGACGTCGCGGCGCGGATCGAGGTGGCGGGCGCCGAGCGCGTCCGCGCCTTCATGACGGCGTTCCCGGACGGCTTCGCGAACCTCGAAGAGGCCGCCGACGTCGGTCGCCGCGTACCTGCCGCACCGGCCGCGCCCGCGCCAGCTCGGCTGGACTCACCAAGAGCCTCCGGCAAGGCCCAGACGGCCGCTGGCGCTGGCACTGGGACCCGCGCTTCCTCGGCGGCTCGCGTCCGCCCTCCGACGTCGCCAACCCGCCGCGTCTCGCCGCCGCCGCGCGCGCGCTCACGGTCCCGACGCTCCTCGTGCGCGGCCGGCAGAGCGACGTGCTCTCGGAGGAAGGCGCGCAGGATTTTCTCACGCTCGTGCCGCACGCGCGCTACGTCGACGTGTCGGAGGCGGGACACATGGTCGCGGGCGACCGCAACGACCTCTTCACCGACGCCGTGATGGCGTTTCTCGCCGATCTCTCCGGCGTCCAACGGACGAAGTGAGTCTCCATGCGACGTGACTCGTCGGATCCTCCTCCTGTTGATCGTGGTCCTCGCGGTGAGCGTGGGCCGTCAGGCTCCTCTGGCTCACCGGTGCCGTTCCGCCGCATCCAGCCGCACTTCGCGGGCACCTGCCGCACTGGTGCCCGGTCCGGTCGGACCGGAGGACATCACGATCCATCCGCGCACCGGCATCGCCTACGTCTCCGCGACCGATCGCCGCGCCGTCCTCGCCAAGCACGCCGGTGCCGGGCGCGATCTGGGCGTACGACCTCAACACGTCCCGACGCCGTTCCGGTGAACCTCACGCCGCGGGCCGACACGCGCTTCCAGCCCCACGGCATCAGCCTCTGGACCGGCACCGACGGCCGCGACGCGCTCTTCGTCGTGAACCATCCGATCGACGGCGACACGCCGGCGCCGAACGCGATCGAGATCTTCGACGTCACCGAGCAACGGCTTGCTGCACCGCGCGACGCTCACCGATCCGCTCGCTCGTGATGCCGAACGACATCGTCGCGGTGGGCGCTCGACCGCTTCTACGTCACCAACACCCACCGCCACCCGCCGGGGACCATGCAGACGATCGAGACCTATCTGCAGCTCGCCGGGCGCGCAGGTGATCTTCTACGGTCCGGGCGGGTTCCGTCCGGCGCATCGAGGACCTCGTGCTTCCCGAACGGCATCAACGTGAGCCCGGACGGCAAATCGCTCTACGTCGCGTCGACCACGGGCCGCGAGATTCGCGTCTACGACCGCGATCCCGCGAGCGAGGCGCTGGCGGTTCCGGCGGAGGCCATGCCGGTCGGAAGCGGCGCCGACAACATCGAGATCGACGAGCACGGCAACCTCTGGCTCGGCGCGCACCCGAAGCTCCTGCGGATCGAGGCGCCACGGCGCCGACCCAAAGGTGCTGTCGCCGTCGCAGGTGCTGAAGATCACGCCCGCGGGCGCGGTCGAGGAGATCTATCTCGACGACGGCAGCGCAGATCTCGACCTCGACCGTCGGCGCCGTCCGCGGCAACCGTCTGCTTGATCGGCAACGTCTTCGACGACGGCTTCCTCGACTGCACCATGGCCCCCCACGGCGGCGCCGCGCCGTAGCTCACGACGAACACGTCCGCGTCGCCGCGGCACCAGCGGAAGACTTCGTACCTGGTGCGAGGCGCGCTGGGCGTGGGGACGCCGCCGGAGGACCCGGCGGCGTCCCCACACCACGCGCGCGGCGAGCCACCGACTCCCTGAGATCAGAAAGTGCAACACGTTTCATTTTCTCGCGACGGATGCTACACACCCGCAGCGATCTTGCCCGTGACCGTCTCGCAGACACCTCACTGTCGGCCGTCCTCGAGGGCTCGCGCGTGGCCGATAAGCGTCGGACGCTCTCGCGACGTCGTCGCCGAGCTGCGCGACGGCATGACGATCGGCATCGGCGGCTGGGGCGCGCGCCGGAAGCCGATGGCGCTCGTGCGCGAGATCCTGCGCTCGCCGCTCCGCGACCTGACGGTCGTCGTCGTACGGCGGACCCGGACGTCGGCCTGCTCTGCGCCGCGGGCAAGGTCCGGAAGCTGGTGCTTCGGCTTCGTCTCGCTCGACCTGATCCCGCTCGATCCGCACTTCCGGCCGGCGCGCCAGGCCGGCGCGCTCGCCGTCGATGGAGCTCGACGAGGGCATGATCCAGTGGGGCCTCCGCGCGGCGATGCTCCGCCTGCCCTTCCTGCCGACGCGTGCCGGGCTCGCGACCGACGTCGAGCGCCTGCACCCCGAGCTCGCGACGGTGCGTCTCGCCCTACGCCGACGGCGAGCGCTGCCTCGCGATGCCGGCGCTCGCGCTCGACGCCGCGCTCGTGCACGTCGACCGCGCCGACGCGCGCGGCAACGCGCAGATCCTCGGTCCCGACCCGTACTTCGACGACCTCTTCTGCGGGGCCGCGAAGCGGCGCTACGTCACCTGCGAGCGCATCGTCGAGACCGAGCGCCTTCGCCGAGCACGGCTGCCTGCACACGCTGGTGCTCGACCGCGGGCATGGTCGACGCGCGTGATCGAGGCGCCGTTCGGCGCGCATCCGACCGTCGTGCACGCCGGCGTACGGCATCGACCTCGAGCACCTGAAGGTCTACGGCGCGCGCGACCACGCCCGAAGCGTGCGCCGAGTATCGCGCGCCGCTTCGTCGACGTCGACGCCGGCCGCGTACCTCGCAGCCGTCGGCGGTGCCGCACGCGTCGCCGCGATCCCGCCGCCGATCTTCTGAGATGACGGCATGACGACCGCGCCCACCGACTACACGCTCGCCGAGCTCTGCATCACCGCCGCCGCCGAGGCGTGGCGCGACGCCGGCGAGGTCCTGGCGTCGGGACTCGGGCTCGTGCCCCGCCTCGCCGCCGAGGCTCGCGCGGCTCACCTTCAGCCCCGATCTCCTGATGACCGACGCCGAGGCGCTGCTCGTCGCCGAGCCGGTGCCGGTCGGGAAGCGCGGCGGCTACCGGATGCAGGTCGAGGGCTGGCTGCCGTTCCGCAAGGTCTTCGAGCTGCTGTGGAGCGGACGCCGGCACGCCGATGACGATGCCGACGCAGATCGACCGCTTCGGCCAGATCAACATCAGCTACATCGGCGGGGAGTTCGCGAAGCCGAAGGTGCAGCTGCTCGGCGTCCGCGGCATTCCCGGCAACACCATCAACCACCCCTGCAGCTTCTTCGTCGCCGACCACTCGAAGCGGAGCTTCGTCGAGCGCGTCGACATGGCGTCCGGCGCCGGCTACGACCCGGCGCGCTGGCAGCGCGGCGTGCGGCGCGACTTCCACGCATCTCGCGCCTGGTCGTGACGCAACCTCGCCGTGCTCGACTTCGGCGGTCCCGAGCACGCGCATGCGGCTCCGCTCGTTGCACCCCGGCGTGCAGCGTCGAGCAGGTCGAGGCGGCAGACGAGCTTCCCGCTCGCGCGCGCCGCCGACCTCGCACGAGACGCCGGCGCCGACCGCCGAGCAGCTGCGCCTGATCCGCACCGTCCTCGACCCGCACGACCTGCGGGCGACCGTCTTCAAATAGGAGGCCGCCACCGTGTCCGTGCGCACCAGCGTCGCCGACCGCATCGCCGAGGTCCTGCTCGACCATCCGCCCGTGAACGCCTTCGACAGCGCCGGCTGGCGGAAGCTCGCGCGACGACCATCACCGCGCTCGGGCGCGACCCCGCGGTGAGCGTCGTGCTCCTCGCCGCCGAGGGCGCGGCTTCTGCGCCGGCGTCGACATCAAGGAGCTCGCGCGCGACGTCGCGCCTCATCACCGCAGGTGAACCAGGGCTGCTACGACGCCTTCGCGGCGATCCACGACTGCCCGGTGCCGGTGATCGCCGCGGCGCACGGCTTCGTGCCTCGGCGGCGGCATCGGCATCGTCGGCTCGTGCGACGTCATCCTCGCCTCCGACGACGCGACCTTCGGCCTGCCCGAGATCGACCGCGGCGCGCTCGGCGCGGCGTCGCACCTGCTGCGCATGTTCCCGATCCAGAAGGTCCGGCGCATGCTCTACACGGGCGAGCCGATCAGCGGCCGCAGAGGCGTATCGGCTGGGCGCGCTCGAGGCGGTCGTGCCGCGCGCCGAGCTGCCGCGCCGCGGCGCGCGCGCTCGCGCGCCAAGATCGCGGCCAAGAGCCCGCGCGCGCTGCGCGCTCGCCAAGGAGTCGCTGAACGGCATCGAGCTGCTCGACGTCAAGAAGAGCTACCGCTTCGAGCAGGGCTTCACCCTCGAGCTCTACACCTCGCCCGACTCGCAGGAGGCGCGCGCCGCGTTCGTCGAGAAGCGCGACGCTGCGCTTCACCGACACGAAGAAGTAGTCCATGGACCTCACGTTCACGGCCGAGCAGGACGCGTTCCGCGCCGAGGCCCGCGCCTGGCTCGCGGCGCACGTCCCGAAGCGCGCCGCTCGCCTCGATGGACACGGCGCGAGGGCTTCGCGCAGCACCGCGCCTGGGAGACGCACGCTCCACGACGGCGGCTACGCGATGGTGTCGTGGCCGGTCGAGTACGGCGGCCGCGGCGCAACCTGCATCGAGTGGCTGATCTTCGAGGAGGAGTACTGGCGCGCCGGCGCGCCCGGGCGCGTCAACCAGAACGGCATCTTCCTGCTCGGCCCGACGCTCATGGAGTTCGGCACGCCGGAGCAGAAGGCGCGCTACCTGCCGCGCATGGCGCGCAGCGAGGAGGTCTGGGCGCAGGGCTGGTCGGAGCCGAACGCCGGGAGCGACATGGCGGCGATCCGCGCAGCGCGCCGCGCTCGACGGCGACCACTACGTGCTGAACGGCCAGAAGACCTGGTGCTCGCGCGCGCGCGTTCGCCGACTGGATCTTCTGTCTCGTTCCGCACCGATCCGACGTCGCGAGCGCCACAAGGGCCTGAGCTTCATCCTGGTGCCGCTCGACACGCCCGGCGTGCGCGTGCGGCCGATCCCGCAGCTCGACGGCGAGACCGGCTTCGCCGAGGTCTTCTTCGACGACGTCCGCGTCCCGCGCGCGAATCGGCCTCGGCGACGGAGCGCCAGGGCTGGAAGATCGCGATGGCGACCGCCGGCTTCGAGCGCGGCCTGATGCTGCGCAGCCCGGCGCGCTTCCAGGCGACCGCGCGCCGGCTGCGTCGCGCTCTACGCGCGCACGCGGCGGCAGCTGCCGATCGCCGCTCGCGCGACGCGGTCGTGCGCGCGCTGGATGGACGCCGAGGCCTACTCGCTCGACACGTACGCGCACCGCGTCGCGCCTCCTCGCCGGCGGCACGATCGGCGCCGAGGCGAGCCTCAACAAGATCTTCTGGTCCGAGATGGACGTCCGCATGCACGAGACCGCGCTGCGCGCTCCTCGGCACCGACGCCGAGCTCTGCCGCCGGCGGCCGCCGCGCCGAACGGCGGCGGCTGGCTCGACGGCTTCCTCTTCTCGCTCGCCGGGCCGATCTACGCCGGCACCAACGAGATCCAGCGCAACGTCATCGCCGAGCGCGTCCTCGGCCTGCCGCGCGACTGACGCATGCGTTTCGCGTTCGACGAGGAGCAGCTCCGCTTCCGCGACGAGCGTGCGCGGCATCGCTCGAGCGCGTCTGTCCCGCCGGCCGCCGTGCGCGCGATCTGGGAGACGCGAGCACGGCGCACGACGGCAGCGCTGGACGGCGCTCGCCGAGCTCGGCGTGCTCGGCGTGCTCGTGCCCGAGCACGCCGGCGGCCTCGGCACTCGACGAGACGTCGCCTGGTCCTGCCGCTCGAGGAAGCCGGCCGCGCCGCGCTGCCGGAGCCGGTCGTCGAGACGGCCGCGGTCGCGCGCGCCGCTGCTCGCCGACGCTCGAGAACCGCGCGCTGGCCGACGCGCTGGCTCGCGCGCGATCGCCGACCGGCGACGCGGTCGTCACGGTCGGGCACCGCGCCGAACCCGTGGCGTCGCCGATGCGCGACGTCGCCGACCTGCTGCTGCTCGCGCGCGACGACGAGGTGCACGCGGTGCCGCGCGCCGAGCGTCCGGTGCGAGCGCCTGCCGCATCGATCGGCGCGCAGCGCCTCTTTCAGCGTGACGTGGACGCCGTCGGCGCGCACGCGCGTCGCGCGACGGCGCCGAGGCGCGGACGTCTGCTCGCGGCGCGCGCTCGATCGCGGTGCGCTCGCGACCGCCGCGCAGCTCGCTCGGCACCGGCCGAGCGGCTGATCGCGCCGAGGCCGTCCGGTACGCGCAAGCAACGCGAGCAGTTCGGGCACGCCGATCGGCTCGTTCCAGGCGATCAAGCACATGCTCGCGACCGCGCAGGTGCGACTCGAGTTCGCGCGGCCGGTCGTCTACCGGGCGGCCTTCGCGGTCGCGCGCGCTGCTCGCGACGCGCGCAGCCGCGACGTCTCGCACGCCAAGGTCGGCGGCCGCCGAAGCCGCGACGCTCGCGGCGCGGACCGCGCTCCAGGTGCACGGCGCCATCGGCTACACCTGGGAGGTCGACCTGCACATCTGGATGAAGCGCGCCTGGGCGCTCGAGACGCGTCTGGGGCACGAGCGGCTGGCATCGCGGCCCGGGTGGCGGCCGCGGTGCTCGACGGCGACGCCGGGATTGACGTAGGAAGGCACGTGCCCGAGAGGCCGTTCGGAGGTGATCCCGTGAAGACCCGCGTTTCCGCTGCTCGAGTCTGGTTCGATGCCGACCCCGAGCGGCCGCGCCTGATCGGCAGCCGCTGCCGCACCTGCCGGAGCTACTTCTTCCCGAAGGAGACCTTCGCGTGCCGCAACCCGGAATGTGGGGCCGCGGCGCTGGAGGACGTCCCGCTCAGCGCCACCGGGACGCTTTGGTCGTTCACCGACAACCACTACCAGCCGCCGGCGCCCTACGTGTCGCCCGATCCGTTCGTCGCCCTACTCGATCGCGGCCGTCGAGCTCGCCGAGGAGAAGATGGTCGTGCTCGGTCAGGTCGCGAACGGCGTCGCGACGGGCGACCTGCAAGTCGGCATGCGCATGAAGCTGGTCGCGGAGACGCTCTACCGGACGACGCCAAGGAGTACGTCGTCTGGAAGTGGGCCCCGGCAGGTCGCTGAAAAAGGCCGATCTGCGTCGTTGCTTCCTCTCGCTTGCCGTGCCCTCATGCGGTCAGACCGACCTGCCCTGACGAAGACGCGGCGTTCGCCCGCCTCGTAGACGCCGCCCGTTTGCAATCCGCCCCTCCTCGTGGCTATCCATGGGGGATGGCGGAACGTAACGTCGCAGTGCTCGGGGTCGGCATGCACCCGTGGGGCAAGTGGGGCAGGAACTTCGTCGAGTACGGCGTGCGCGGCCGCGCGCGCCGCGCTCGCCGACGCCGGCATCGCGTGGCGCGACGTGCAGTTCGTGGCCGGCGGCGAGACGATCCGGAACGGCTATCCGGGCTTCATCGCCGGCGCCTCGATCGCGCAGGCGCTCGGCTGGTCGGGCGCGCAGGTCACGAGCTGCTACGGCGCGTGCGCGGCCGGCGCGCAGGCGATCAGCGTCGCGCGCGCGCACATCCTCGCCGGGCATCTGCGACGTCGCGCTCGTGGTCGGCGCCGACAGCACGCCGAAGGGCTTCTTCGCGCCGCAGGCGGGCGAGCGCTGGACCGATCCCGACTGGCTGCGCTTCCGCCTGCTCGGCGCCACCAACCCGGTCTACTTCGCGCTCTACGCTCGCCGCCGCATGGCGCTCTACGGCGCGACCGACCGCGACTTCGCGCAAGGTCAAGGTGAAGAACAGCCGCAGCACGGCATCGCGAACCCGAACGCGCGCTACCGCAAGCTCGTGCACCGAGGACGAGGTGCTGGCCTCGCCGATGGTGTCCGATCCGCTCCGCTTGCTCGAGATCTGCGCCACCAGCGACGGCGGCGCGGCGCTCGTGCTGACCGAGCATGGACTACGCGCCGCAAGCACGCGACCGAGCCGGTGCGCATCGCGGCGCTCTCGACGGTGACGCCGCGCTACCCGAGCACGCATCATCGAGATGCCGAACTTCGCGACCGACTCGGCCGCGGCGATCGCCGCGCCGACGGTCGCGTTTCGCGGACTCGATCGCGGCCGCCGCCTACGAGCAGGCCGGCGTCGGCCCCGAGGACGTGAACGTCGCCGAGGTCTACGACCTCTCGTCGGCGCTCGAGCTCGACTGGTACGAGAACATCGGCCTGTGCAAGCCCGGCGAGGCCGAGAAGCTGCTGAACGACGGCGTGACCACGCTCGGCGGCCGCGTGCCGGTGAACCCGAGCGGCGGCTCTCGGCTGCTTCGGCGAAGCGATCCCGGCGCAGGCGATCGCCCAGGTCTGCGAGCTCACCTGGCAGCTCCGCGGCCAGGCCGACGGCCGGCAGGTCGCGGGCGCCAAGGTCGGCGTCACGGTCAACCAGGGCCTCTTCGGGCACGGCTCCTCGGTGGTCGTGCAACGGTAGGAGGACTATCGTCATCGGAGCGACATGAGCTCCACCGGCACGCCGCCACCGTCCTCCGAGATCACCCCCGAACGTCTCTACCTCCGCCGCCGCGAGTTCATCCGGAACGCCGCCTCCTTCGCCGCGACCGCTGCCACGGTCGGCGGCGGCCTGCTCTGGCTGATGGGCGGCGGCGGGCGCGCTGCGAATCGAAGGACGGCGACGGGACGGCGCCCGCGCCGGAGACATCGCCGGGCGCGGCGAGCGCAAGCGGCGAGCTCGCGATCGCGCGCCGCGAGAACGACGCGGAGACGAGCGCGCCGACGCCCTACGCGACGTCACCACGCTACAACAACTTCTACGAGTTCGGCACCGACAAGGGCGACCCCGCCGAGAACGCCGGCACGCCTGCGGCCGCGCCCGTGGACGGTCGCGATCGAGGGCGAGGTCGGCGAAGCCGCAGGTCGTCGACCTCGACACGCTGCTCAGGCTGGTTCCCGCTCGAGGAGCGCGTCTACCGCATGCGCTGCGTCGAGGCGTGGTCGATGGTGATCCCGTGGGTCGGCTTCCCGCTCGGCGATGCTGCTGCGAGCGCGTCGAGCCGACGTCGCGCGCGAAGTACGTCGCGTTCACGACGCTGCTCGATCCCGAGCAGATGCCGGGACAGCGCCGCGAGCGTGCTCGACTGGCCGTACGTCGAGGGCCTGCGGCTCGACGAGGCGATGCATCCGCTCGCGCTCCTCGCGGTCGGGCTCTACGGCAAGGTGCTGCCGAACCAGAACGGCGCGCCGCTCCGCCTCGTCGTGCCGTGGAAGTACGGGTTCAAGGGCATCAAGTCGATCGTGAAGATCCGCCTCACCGAGCACGCAGCCGCCGACCACCTGGAACCTCGCGGCGCCCGAGCGAGTACGGCTTCTACGCCAACGTGAACCCGGCGGTCGATCACCCGCGCTGGAGCCAGGCCACCGAGCGGCGCATCGGCGAGCTTGCTGCGGCGCCCGACGCTGCCCTTCAACGGCTACGGCGAGCAGGTGGCGTCGCTCTATGCCGGCATGGACCTCCGCCGCTCCTTCTAATGTCGCCGCCGCTGATGCCGCCGCCCCTGACGCTTGCCGTCGCGCCGCCGACCGTATCCCTGGCTCGAGCCCGGCGTGCTGGCCGGCGCGCTGGTCCCGGTGCTGGCGATCGTCGTGCGTGGCGTCCGCGGCGGGCTCGGCGCCAATCCGATCGCCGAGGCGCTTGAACCAGCTCGGGCTCGTGGCGCTCGTGTTCTGCTCGCTGGCGACGCTCGCCTGCACGCCCGCGAAGGTGCTCTTCGGCTGGACGTGGCCGCTCCGCATCCGTCGCCTCCTCGGGCTCCTCGCGTTCTTCTACGCGGCCGCTGCACGTCGCGACCTACACCGGCATCGATCAGCTCTTCGATTGGCCCGCGATCTGGAAGGACGTGACGCAAGCGGAAGTTCATCTTCGTCGGGCTTCGCGGCGTTCGTGCTCCTGGTCCCGCTGGCGCTGACCTCGACCGACGCCGCGGTGCGACGCCTCGGCTTCGCGCGCTGGAAGCAGCTGCACCGGCTCGTCTACGTGGCGCCGGCGCTCGGCGTGCTGCACTTCTTCTGGCGCGTGAAGAAGGACGTGAGCGAGCCGATCACGTACGGGGCGGTGCTGGCGGCGCTGCTCGCCATCCGCGTCGTCGCCTACGTGCGCGCCCCGGCGCGCCGCGCCTCACCCGCTCACTCGCCCGACGCGGCCCGCATGCGCGGCCGATAGCGGCGCGGCAACCCGTGGAGACGCTGCGTCCGCACCTGCCGGCGCGGCAGACGACGCGTCGCCGGACTCGCCGTCGCCCATGCCGAGCAGGGCGCGGGCGAGCTCGTCGGCGTCGATGTCGAGCGTCTCGCAGATGGCGCGGAACGAGAACGACACGTGCATCGCGTCGAGCTCGCCACCGGACCCAGCGGGCGGCTTCCTCGCCGGCCGGATGCGTGGCGCCGCGACGCAGATGCGCGATCGCGTTCAGCAGCACCGCGAGCCGGAGACGCTTCTCCGGACTGCCGCCCGCGTCCGCGCTCGCCTGCTCGAAGTACTCTCGCGGGTCCGGCCCATGGTCGTGGAGCGGCCGGCCCCATCCCCTCAATTCCCGATCGATGCATCATCTCTCCCGTGTCGGGCGGGCATCCCGCCCCGCTAGGCGCAAAGCTCGAAACCGGGGGAATCAGGAGTTGGTTAGCAGATCGCACGCAACCGATGCCAGCATTGGGTCGCAGGGTTGGCATTCAGTATTCCGGTACGTGATGCGCGCAGGCGTCGGGGCGGCTGTCGTGGGGCGGCCTCACCGTCGCGTCCCCTACCGCGATGCGTCGTCACGGGACTCCGCAGCCCGTATTGGCATCGGCGATCGTCTTCCGTTACACTCTTTCACCCTTTCCGCTCATCCCACGGGAGGCATCATGCCAGAGGCCTACATCATCGATGCAGTGCGAACCCCGGTCGGCCGACGGCGCGGCGGGCTCGCGACCGTCCATCCCGCCGACCTCGGCGCCCACGTGCTCCGCGCGCTCGTCGACCGCACCGGCATCGATCCCACGGCCGTCGAGGACGTCGATCTTCGGCTGCGTCGACACCATCGGACCGCAGGCCGGCGACATCGCCCGCACCTGCTGGCTCGCGGCCGGCCTGCCCGACGACGTCCCCGGCACCACCATCGACCGCCAGTGCGGCTCGTCGCAGCAAGCGGCGCACTTCGCCGCCCAGGCGGTGATGAGCGGCACCGCCGACCTCGTCGTCGCGGGCGGCGTGCAGAACATGAGCATGATCCCGATCTCGTCGGCGATGCTCGCCGGCGAGGCGCTACGGCTTCGCCGACCCGTTCTCGGCCTCGGCAGGGCTGGCTCGAGCGCTACGGCACGCAGGAGGTGTCGCAGTTCCGCGCCGCCGAGATGATCGCCGAGAAGTGGGACTGCACGCGCGAGGACATGGAGCGCTTCGCGCTCGAGAGCCACCGCCGCGCGCTGCAAGCCATCGACGAGGGCCGCTTCGACCGCGAGATCGTGCCGCTCGCGCGGCGTCAGCGTCGACGAGGGTCCGCGCCGCGACACGTCGCTCGAGAAGATGGCGACGCTGAAGCCGCTCGCGCGAAGGCGGCCGCCTCACCGCCGCGGTGTCGAGCCAGATCTCGGACGCCGTCGGCGGCGCTGCTGATCGCGTCGGAGCGCGCCGTCAAGGAGCACGGCTTGAAGCCGCGCGCGCGCGTCCATCACCTGAGCGTCCGCGGCGCCGATCCCGTCTGGATGCTGACGGCGCCGATCCCGGCGACCGCCTACGCGCTCGGAAGGCGCGGCATGACGCAAGAACGACATCGACCTGGTCGAGATCAACGAGGCCTTCGCCTCGGTCGTCCTCGCCTGGCAGAAGGAGACCGGCTTCGACCCGGCCAAGGTCAACGTCAACGGCGGCGCCATCGCGCTCGGCCATCCGCTCGGCGCGACCGGCGCGCGCCTCATGACCACGCTGCTCTACGAGCTCGAGCGCACCGGCGGCCGCTACGGCCTGCAGACGATGTGCGAAGGCGGCGGCCAGGCCAACGTCACCATCATCGAGCGGCTGTGCACTCGACGTGGCGCAGGCATCTGCGACGGCCGCGTCGTCATCATCACCGGCGCCGGCCGCGGCATCGGCCGCGCCCACGCGCTCGCCTTCGCCGCCGAGGGCGCCAAGGTCGTCGTGAACGACATCGGCACGGCGCTCGACGGCCGGGGCGAAGCCACGACCGGACCCGCCGCCGAGGTCGTCGACGCGATCCGCGCGGCCGGCGGCGCAGGCGGTGGCGAACGGCGACGACGTCGCGGACTGGGCCGGCTCGGGTCGCCTGGTCGCAGGCCGCGCTCGACGCCTTCGGCGCGCCTCGACGTCGTCGTCAACAACGCCGGCTTCGTCCGCGACCGCATGTTCGTCAGCACCGTCCGAGGAGGAATGGGACGCGGTCGTGCGCGTGCACCTGAAGGGCCACTTCTGCGTCGCCCGCCACGCCGACCGCGTACTGGCGCGACCGCGCGAAGGCCGGCGACAAGCTCGACGCCCGCATCATCAACACGAGCTCCGGCGCGCGGGCCTGCAGGGCAGCGATCGGCCAGAGCGCCGTACTCGGCGGCCAAGGCCGCGATCGCGACGCTGACGCTCGTGCAGGCGGCCGAGCTCCGGCGCTACGGCATCACCGTCCAACGCCATCGCGCCCGCGGCGCGCACGCGCATGACCGAGACCGTCTTCGCCGACGATGATGGCCAAAGCCGGCGACCGGCTTCGACGCCATGGCGCCGGAGAACGTGTCGCCGTTGGTGGTCTGGCTCGGGAGCGCCGCAGTCGCGCGACGTGACCGGCCAGGTGTTCGAGATCGCCGGCGGCAAGCTCAGCGTCGCCGACGGCTGGCGCACCGGTATCGGCATCGACAAGGGCGCGCGCTTCACGCCCGCCGAGATCGGCCGCGCCGTGCGCGATCTCCTCGCCAAGGCGACGCCGGCACAGAAGGTCTACGGGTCCTGAGCCGCCGACGGCGGCGGCCGCGCGCATGAACTTCGCCCTCGACGACGAGCAACGAGCGCCTCCGCGCGACGGCCCGCGCGTTCCTCGCCGCCCGCGCCGACTCGGCGGCGCGTGCGGGCCGCGATGACGAGCGAGCGCGGCTAGGATCCCGGCGCTCTGGCAGCGCATCGCCGGCGAGCTCGGGGTGGCCGGCCGTGATCGTGCCAGAGGCGCACGGCGGGCTCGGGCTCGGTCAGGTCGAGCTGATGGTGCTGATGGAGGCGATGGGCGCGGCGCTCCTCTGCGCGCCCTTCTTCTCGACGGTCTGCCTCGCGCGCCAACGCGCTCGTCGTCGGCGGAACGGCGGCGCAGCACGCGCGCATGGCTGCCCGGCATCGCCGCCGGCGACGACGACCGCGACCGTCGCGCACGCCGAGCCGGCGGGGCGCTGGGATGCCGACGGCATCGCGGCGCTGGCGCGCCCGACGGCGCGCACATCGTCCTCTCCGGACGGAAGTCGTTCGTCGTCGACGGCCACACCGCCGACCTGCTGCTCGATCGCCGCGCCGCACGCCGGGCTCGCGCGGCAGCGACGGCGTCGATCTCTATCTCGTCCCGGCGACGACGCCCGGCGCTCGAGCGCCGCGCGCTCGCCACCATGGATCAGACGCGCCGTCTCGCCGAGATCACGTTGCACGACGTACGCCTCCCGAAGACGGCGACGCTCGGCGAGGGCGCCGCCGGCTGGTCCGGCGCTCGCCACCACGCTTGCAGCTCGCGACCGTGGCGCTCGCCGCCGAGCAGGTCGGCGGCGCCGAGCGCTGCCTCGAGCTCGCGGTCGCCTACGCCAGCGAGCGCGGTGCAGTTCGGGCGGCCGATCGGCTCGTTTCAGGCGATCAAGCACAAGTGCGCCGACATGCTGATGCGGGTCGAGGCGGCGCGCTCGGCGAGCTACTACGCGGCCTGCACGGCCGACGAGCGCGGCGCCGAGCTCCCGCTCGCCGCCTCGCTCGCGAAGGCCTACTGCTCCGACGCGTATTTCCAGTGTGCCGCCGATTGCCTGCAGATCCACGGTGGGGTCGGCTTCACGTGGGAGTACGACGTCCACCTCTATTTCAAGCGGGCGAAGTCGAGCGAGTCGCTGCTCGGCGACGCCGCCCATCATCGCGAGCTCGTGGCCCGCCACCTGGCGCTCTGACGCGGTCCGCACGGCGCGCAGACCCGCTGGCGGCCGCGTCAGCCGATCGTACGGAATCCGTAGCCGCCCGGCGCCGCTTCGTGCTAGGCACTCCGAGACCCACCTCGAGGAGGCTTCCCCATGCCGTTCGTTCGCCGTGCCGTGCTGCTCGTCGCCCTTGCGTTCGCTCTGTTCGCCACGCCCTCCACCGCCCGCGCCGTCTGCGGCGGCGACTGCGGCACCGACCTCGCGACCGTGCCGAAGACGGTCGAGAAGTTCGTGAAAGCCCGCTGGAAGGCCGTCCTCAAGTGCGGGAAGAAGGCGAGCCCGGCGTGCCCGACGGCGTGTCCGGTCCCGGACGGCAGCGCCGATCCGTACTTCGCTCTCCGCGAGCTGCTCGGCGCTGATCGCCTGCAACCTCGATGCGCTCGCCGAGAGCCGCCTACGACACGACCTGGGACGACGTCGGCGTCTGCGCGAGCCGCCGCGGCGACCGCGTGCGGCAACGTCCGCGCCGCGACCGCCGGGAAGCTCGTCTCGACCAAGCTCACCCGCCGCCGCACCAACAAGATGAACACCTTCCCGAAGGACGTCGCCAAGTGCGCCGCCAAGATCGCCAAGGTGCCGAGCTGCGATCCCGGCATCTGCAACGACGCGACCGACTGGATCGACGGGATCTTCCCGCTCGCGATCTCGCCGACCGGGCATCAGAGCCTGCCGTTCAACGGTCGCGGCACCCGGTGAAGGCGTGGCCACGCTCACGATCGCGACGGTCGGGACCGACTGGGCGACGAAGGACAGCGAGTCGGTGGTCGTGAGCTACGACCTCGACGGCACACCGCTCGGCCAGCTCGTGCTCTACGGCGGCGAGACGCCGACCGACTACCGCGTGCTCCTCGGCGCCCTCACGGCCGGCGACCACGTGATCGGGCTCCACCCCGAGAAGAACGCGAGCCCGAATCCCAAAGCTCCCGTCCAGGTGACGGCCGCCGCCGCCGTCGAAGCCATCCCGGCCGGCGATCCGCGCTACGACTACACCCGCTTCGCCCCGATCCTGCTCGGCATCGACACCGACCTGAACGAGCAGCCGCCGCATCCCGGGAACGCGATCAGCGACACGCCGCTCGTCGTCTACGCCTCGGCGACGCCGCACGCCGGGTTCACCACCTATCGCTACGTGATGATCTGGTCGAACGAGGACGGCGGCACCGGGCAAGTCCCCGACGTGCTGAACGCCAAGTTCGGCCGTACGACCGACATCGAGGGCATCGTCGAGGTCGACGTCAGCACGATGGGCGACCTCGTCCAGGCGCGCTACCGACCCGACGAGAGCGGCATGCTCGCGACGTTCACCGGTACCCTCCGCGGCGGGACGCATCCGATCGTGCGCACCTCGACCAGCAACGGTCTGATCGCGCAGGACGGCGTCTCGAGCCTGGCCTTCGGCCTCCCACCCTTCGGCGTTCGACGATTCCGGGTTCGCCCGCGAGCTCGGCATGGACTTCGACCCGACGTCGTACCGCATCATGGCCGAGGAGATGGTGCGTGAGGGCAAGACCGAGAGCATCGGCAATCCCGCCAGCAAGATGCTGAGCGACGCCCGCAACTATCTCTACGTCGATTACGACATCGACGTGAGCGCGAGCGGCCAGGTGCTGCGCGGCGTCGCGGTGGTGAACGGCATCACCTATCTCTCGGACCACGGCCTTCCGGTGAACATCGGCCTCAACCCGCGCGTCACCGACGGCATCGGCCAAGTCGCAATCGAGGTGCCCCCGGGACGCAGATCGGCGACATCCAGCAGTACGGCATGCAGGGCGTCGGCACGATGTCCGGAACGCTCAACAGCCTCCGGGCGTTCATCCTGGACGCGATCGTACCGTGCCGACGGCCCCGCTCACGTACACGGGCCCGCAGGTCCAGAGCGGGTCGAATCCTTCGTGGCTCGCGCCGTAGACGGTTGAGAGACCCGTAGGCCTCGACGGCCGCTTCGACCTCGTCATCTTCGATTGCGACGGCGTCCTCGTCGACACCGAGCCGACGGCGACGCGCGTGCTCGTCACGATGCTGGCGCGGGTCGGCATCGCGATGAGCGAGGCCGAGTGTCTGCGGACGTTCGTCGGCCGATCGGCGGCCGGCATCGGTCGCGATGATCGAGGAGCGACTCGGCGACGCGCTCCCGGCCGGGTTTCCGCGACGACTGGCACGTGCTGCTCTTCGACGAGTTTCGCCGCGGGGTCGCGCCGATTCCCGGCGTCGTCGCCGCGTTTGATGCGATCACCGCTGCCGACCTGCGTCGCGTCGAGCGGAGGTCACGACCGCATGCGGCTGACGCTCGGCGCGAGCGGGCTCCTCCCCGCTTCGAGGGTCGTCTGTTCAGCGCGACCGAGGTGGCGCGCGGAAACCCTTCCCGGACGTCTTCCTGCACGCGGCCCGCACCATGGACGCGGCCCCCGCCCGCACTGCGGTCGTCGAGGACTCGCCCGCGGGCGTCACCGCCGGACGCGCCGCCGGCATGACGGTCTTCGCGTACACCGCCGGGGCGCACTCCGACGCGGGCGAGCTCGCGGCGCTCGGCGCTCGGCCGTTCGCTGCACATGGACGAGCTCCCCGCCCTCCTCGCGATCTGAAACTCTCGACATATCGGACGCCGGTCGCTAAACCTCTCGACGTGTCGCGCTTCGCGCAGATCGCCACCGCGAACGGACCGTTCGTGCTCGGCACCAGCGTCGGTCCCGACACCCGGACCCGGGCAGGTGCTCGTTCGCGTGCACGCGTGCGGCATCTGCCACAGCGACGGCTTCGTGAAGGCCGCCGCGTTTCCGGGGCTCGTGCTGCCGCGGGTGCCGGGTCACGAGGTCGCGGGCGTGATCGCCGGCCTCGGCGCGGGCGTCCGCGGCTGGCGCGAAGGGGACCGGGTCGGTGTCGGTTGGCACGGCGGCCATTGCTTCGTCTGTGACGCCGTGTCGAAGCGGCGACTTCATCGTGTGCCGCGAAGGTCGGATCTGCGGCATCTCCTACGACGGCGGCTACGCCGATCACCTGGTCGCGCCGGCGGAGGCGTTGGCGCGTATTCCCGACGCGCTCGGCGACGCGGAGGCCGCGCCGCTCCTCTGTGCCGGCATCACGACCTTCAACGCCCTCCGCCGCAGCCCGGCCGGCGCGGGAGACCTCGTCGCCGTGCAGGGCCTCGGCGGGCTCGGCCATCTGGCGGTCCAGTTCGCGAGCCGCATGGGCTTTCGCACCGTCGCGCTGGCGCGCGGCGCCGACAAGCGCGCGCTCGCCCTCGAGCTCGGCGCCACTGACTACGTCGACACGGCGGTCGAGAATCCTCGCCGAGGCGCTGCAAGCGCGCGGCGGCGCCGCGGTCGTGCTCGCGACCGCGCCGAGCGCCGCGGCCGTCACGGCGGTGATCGAGGGTCTCCGAGCCGGCGGACAGCTGCTCTTGGTCGCCGCGCGTGCTCGAGCCGCTTCCCGATCTCGGCCTTGTCGTTGATCGGTAGCGCGCCGCTCCATTCAGGGCTGGCCGAGCGGCACCGCCAAGGACTCGGAGGAAACGCTCGCGTTCGCCGCGGCGACGGCATTCGTCCACGCATCGAAACCTTTCCGCTCGAGCGCGTCGCCGACGGCTTCGAGCGCATGCAGAGCGGCAAAGCGCGTTTTCGCGCCGTGCTCACGATGGTCGACGGCGCCGGCTGATCGCCCGCGTCGGCGCATCGGCACGCCGGGTGCGCGCCAACCACCACCACCTCGTTCCGAGGAGTCTGACGACATGTACATCGCCTACAGTGAAGAGCAGGAGAAGCTCCGCCGCGATCTCCGCGCCTACTACGCCGAGCTGCTGACGCCCGAGATCCGCGAAGAGCTCCACCACGGCCACGGCGTCGGACCGACCATGCGCGCGGTCGTGAAGCGCATGGGCGCCGACGGCTGGCTCGGCATCGGCTGGCCGAAGGAGTGGGGCGGCCAGGGCCGCTCGCAGATCGAGCAGTTCATCTTCTTCGACGAGTCGATGCGCGCGGGCGCGCCGGTGCCGATGCTCACGATCAACACCGTCGGTCCGACGATCATGCGGCACGGAGCGACGAGCAGAAGCGCTTCTTCCTGCCGAAGATCCTGCAGCGGCGAGATCCACTTCTGCATCGGCTACACCGAGCCCAACGCCGGCACCGACCTGGCGTCGCTCAAGACCCGCGCCGTCCGCGACGGCGACGAGTACGTCGTGAACGGCCAGAAGATCTTCACGCAGCCTCGCCGGCGACTCCGACTACATCTGGCTCGCGGCCCGCACGAACCCCGACGTGCCGAAGCACGAGGGCATCTCGATGCTGGCGATCGACATCAAGACGCCGGGCATCCGCGTCGATCCCATGCACCTGCTCTCCGAGCACGACATCAACACCGTCTTCTTCGACGACGTGCGCGTGCCGGTGACGTGTCTGGTCGGCAAGGAGAACCAGGGCTGGCGTCTGATCACGAGCCAGCTGAACCACGAGCGCGTGACGCTCTGCTCGGCGGGACTCCTGGCGCAGGCGTACGAGGAGGTGGTCGCGTGGGCGCCGCGACACCAAGCGCCCGCAGGGCGGACGCGTGATCGACCAGGAATGGGTGCAGATCGAGCCTCGCGCGCGTCGCGGCCGGCCTCGAGTTCCTCCGTCTCATCAACTGGAAGGTGGCGTGGACCGGGACGCAGGGCCGGCTCGACGTCGCCGACGCGTCGACCATCAAGGTCTTCGGCACCGAGTTCTACCTCGAGTCGTTCCGCATTCTCATGGAGATCATCGGACCGCGCGCGTACCTGCGGCGCGGCTCGCACCGACGCCGTCGGCGTCGGGCGCCTCGAGATGCTGCTACCGGAGCCTCATCATCCTGACCTTCGGCGGCGGCACCAACGAGGTCCAACGCGACCTGATCGGCATGTTCGGTCTCGGCTTGCCGCGCATGCCGCGCTTCTGATCGACCGAACCCGCCCGAAAGGATCCGAGCCATGGATTTCTCGTTCAGCGACGAGCAGCAAGCAGATCGCCGACCTCGCCGAAGCAGATCTTCGCCGACAAGGCCACCCACGAGCGCGTCCGCCAGATCGAGCGCGCCGGCGGCGCGCGCTTCGACCGCGAGCTCTGGGCCGAGGTCGCCAAGGCCGGCCTCCTCGGCATCGCGGTGCCGCAAGCGTACGGCGGTGCCGGGCTCGGGTTTCTCGAGGCGGCGCTCATCGTCGAGCAGGTCGCGCGCGCGCGCGGCGCCGATCCCGCTCCTCGAGACCGTCGTGCTCGGCGCGCTGCCGATCGCCGAGTTCGGGAGCGCCGGCGCAGCAGGCGGCCTGGCTCCCGAAGGTCGTCGCATGGCTCGGCGATCCTGACCGCCGCGCTCACCGAGGATCAGGCCGAGACCGAGCATCCGACCACGATCGCGCGGCGGGACGGCGTCGAGCTGGCGCCTCTCCGGCGTGCAAGACCTGCGTCCCCGCCGGCGAGCTCGCCGATCTCCTCCTCGTCCCGCGCCGACAACGGCGGCAAGCCCGTCGCTCTTCCTGGTCGAGGCCTCGACGCCGGGCCTCACGCACCGAGCCGCTCGTCACCACGAGCGGCCAGCCCGAGGCGCGGATCGAGCTCGACGACGTCCGGGTCGGGCCCGAGGCGCTCTGGGAGATCCCGCGAAGGGCGCGGCCGATGCTCGACTGGATCGGCGAGCGCGCCGCGACGGCGCTCGCCTGCGTGGCGCTCGGCATCTGTGAGCAGGCGCTCGCGCTCACGGCCGAGTACACCAAGAACCGGAAGCAGTTCGATCAGCCGATCGCGATGTTCCAGGCCGTCGGCCAGCGCCTCGCCGACGCCTACGTCGACGTCGAGGCGATTCGGCTGACGGCGTGGCAGGCCGCGTGGCGCCTCGCCGGCCGGCATGCCGGCCGCGTCGCAGGTCGCGATCGCGAAATTCTGGGCCGGGTCGGGCGGCCAGCGCGTCGTCCACACGGCCCAGCACCTGCACGGCGGCATGGGCGTCGACCGCGACTACCCGCTGCACCGCTACTTCCTCTACGCCAAGCAGCTCGAGCTGACGCTCGGCGGCACGACGAGCCAGCTCCGGAAGCTCGGACGCGCTGATCGTCGCCGAAGCCGACGCCGAGGCACGCGCGCGCGCGTGAGCGAGACCGTGCTCACGGGCGGGCTGCACCACGTCGACCTCACCGTCGCCGACTTCCGGCGCTCGAAGGAGTTCTACGCGAGCGTGCTGCCGCTCATGGGCTTCACGCGCCTGCCGAAGGAGTTCGGGGCGGTCGCCTGGCAGGGTCAGACCATCATCGCGATCCAACCGGCGAAGCCCGAGGAGAAGGATCGCGCCCACAGCCGCTACGCCCCGGGTCTCCATCACCTCGGCATTCCGCGCCCCATCGCGGGCCGCGGTCGACGGCTCTCCACGCCGAGCTCGTCGCGCTCGGCGTGACGATCCTCGATCCGCCGCCGACTACCCGTACAGCGCGGGCTACTACGCCGTCTTCTTCGCCGATCCCGGACGGGATCAAGCTCGAGTACGTGCACCGTCCGGCGCGCCCTAGTGCCCCGAGTCCGACGTCCGTAGATCGTCAGCGCGATCCGCACTGGCGGTGGTTCCGCGGGGGTGGCGCGTCGTTTCTCGCTCATGGGCCTCTGGTCCCCAAGCGCATAAGGCCCGCCGCATCGTATCCGGCCTGCGCACACGCGCGGCGCTACTTCGCTCGAAACGACGCGCCACCCCCGCGGAGCGACCGGCGAGAACCGCTGCACTCCGTTCGGAACCGCGCGATATGCCTGAGGCGCAGGGTTGGCGGAAGTCCCACCCGCGTGGCGAGCGAATTGACATCCCGTCGATCGGCCTTACCTCACGCGCATGTCCACCTTGCGATTGGTCCCTCTCGACGACACCGTCGTCTTCCCTGGCATGACCGTGACCCTCCCGATCGACGTCGGCGAGGAGAAGCGTGTTCTCTCGTGCCCCGTCACGAGCACCGAGTACGCGCACGTCGGCACGGTCGCCGACGTCGTCGAGCGCGTTTGAAGCTCCCCGGCCGCGGCTACGCCGCCGTCCTGTCCGGCCGGCACCGCGGCATCGCGGGCGCCGCGCAGCCCGATGCGACGGTGGGCTCCGCGTCGCGGTCCAGGAAGCGACCGACGTGACACCGCCGCCGTCGCGCACGATCGAGCTCGAGCGCGAGTACCGCGCCGTCGGTCGCACGAGATCCTCGAGCTCCGCGAGCGCCGACGAGCGGGTCGCGCAGTTCGTGCGCTCGATCACCGAGCCGGGCGCGCTCGCCGACACGGCCGGCTACTCGCCCGACCTGCACGTTCGCGCAGAAGGTCGAGCTGCTCGAGACGCTCGACGTCGTCGAGCGCCTGACGCTCGCGCTCCGTCTCCAGCGCGAGCGGCTCGCCGAGCTGCAGGTGCGCAAGCGCATCCGCGAGGACGTCGAGTCCGGCGCGCAGAAGCAGCAGCGCGACTACCTCCTGCGCCGCCAGATGGACTCGATCCGGAAGGAGCTCGGCGAGGACGAGACCGTCGGTCGTCGACGACTACCGGACGAAGATCGCCGAGGCCGGCATGCCCGACGCCGTGCGCGAGCAGGCCGAGCGCGAGCTCTGCGCGCCTCGAGCGAGATGCGGCGAGCGGTCACGGCGAGTCGTCGATGATCCGCACCTACCTCGACTGGCTGCTCGCGGTGCCGTGGGCCGAAGCGCTCCGAGGAGCGCCTCGATCCCGTGCACGCCCGCGAGGTGCTCGACGCCGACCACGCCGGTCTCGACGACGTGAAGAAGCGCATCACCGAGTACCTGGCCGTGCGGAAGCTGCGCGCCGAGCGCGGCGTCCCCGACGATCGTCGCTCGGGCGTGATCCTGACGCTCATCGGCCCTCCGGGCACCGGCAAGACGTCCATCGGCGAGTCGATCGCCGCGCGCGACCGGGCGGAAGTTCGTGCGCATGTCGCTCGGCGGCGTGCGCGACGAGGCCGAGATCCGCGGCCACCGGCGCACCTACATCGGCGCGCTGCCCGGCCGGCTGGTGCGCGCGCTCCGCGACGCCGGCACCATGAACCCGGTCATCCTGCTCGACGAGGTCGACAAGATCGGCGCCGACTGGCGCGGCGATCCCGTCGGCGGCGCTGCTCGAGGTGCTCGATCCGGCGCAGAACCACTCGTTCCGCGACCACTACCTCGACGTCGAGCTCGACCTCTCGCACGTGCTCTTCATCGCGACCGCCAACGTCGCCGACACCATCCCCGGTCCGCTCCTCGACCGCATGGAGGTGATCCGCTTCGACGGCTACACGATCGCAGGAGAAGGTGGCGATCGCCCGCGGCTACCTGTGGCCGCGCCAGGTCGAGCGCAACGGTCTCCGTCCGGAGGAGGTCGCGATCGACGACGCACTCGTGCGCGCTGGTCATCAACGACTACACGCGCGAGGCCGGCGTTCGACAGCTCGAGCGCGAGCTCGGCACGCTGCTGCGCAAGATCGCGACCGAGGTCGCGTCGGGCACGATGCAGGCGCCGGTCGCGATCGACGAGCCACGCCGTCGCGCGACGGCGCTCGGCCGGGCGAAGTTCTTCCAGGAGGCGGCGAGCCGTACGGCCGTGCCCGGGCGTCGCGACCGGCTTGGCGGTCACCGGCACCGGCGGCGACGTGCTGTTCGTCGAGGCGGCCGTCGATGGCGGGCGCGCGACGGCCTGTCGCTGACCGGGCAGCTCGGCGACGTCATGAAGGAGTCGGCGCGCATCGCGCTCACCTGGGTGCGCAGCCACGCCGAGCAGCTCGGCATCGATCCGCAGGCGTTTCGGCGGCGCGAGTTCCACGTCCACGTCCCGGCCGGCGCGATGCCGAAGGACGGCCCGAGCGCGGGCATCACGCTCGTGACCGCGATCGCGTCGCTGCATGACCGGCCGTCCGGTGAAGCACACCGTCGGCATGACCGGCGAGGTCACGCTGCAGGGCCGCGTGCTGCCGATCGGCGGGCTCAAGCAGAAGGTGCTGGCCGCGCACGCCGCCGGGCCTCACCGACGTCATCCTGCCCGAGCGCAACCGCGGCGATCTCGACGAGGTGCCGGAGGACGTGCGCGGCGCAGATGCGCTTCCACCCGGTCGCGTCGGTCGACGAGGTCCTGAAGATCGCCCTCGAGCCTCCGATCGCGAACGCGGCGGCGGCGGCGTAGCGAGGCCGCCGGTTCCGCGGGGGTGGTGGGTCGTGTCTCCGCTCGTGAGTCGCCGGGCCCCAAGCGCATAAAACCCGCCGCGGCGTATCCGACTTGCGCACACGCGAGGCGCTACTCGCTCCAACACGACCCACCACCCCGCGGCGCCACCGCCGCGTGCGCGCGTCGAGCCCGCGCGTTCGTCGCACACGCGGAATGACGCACGGCTTCGCGTGCCCATCGACCGTCGATCGCCGGGCGCGTGGGGGTGGGTTTGGAGCGAGCAGCGCCTCGCGTGTGCTCAAGCCGGATACGACGCTGCGGGTTTTATGCGCTGGGGCCAGAGATCCGCGAGCGGAGAACTCACCCCCTACGCGCCCGCCACCTCGGTCGCTAGTAGAGCCGTCCGACGAAATGCGTGAGACCGTCGAGCAAGAACAGCAGCAGCATACCGGCGGCGAGCGCCTCGACGGCGACGCGGCGGAGCGGCCAGTCGTCGGCGGGGTTCTCGTCGAGCCGGTAGATCATCGGGAAGCTCACCACGAAGTAGCGTCGCGTAGAAGAGCGATCCCCAGCGCAGCATGCGCGGCAGGTCCCGGTAGGTGAACTGCTCGGCGATGGCGCCGCCCGTCATCGCGAACGTCTCGGCCCACGCGAAGCCGTACGCCGCCGCCAGCACCGCGACCGGCCAGAGCACCATCGGAAACGCCCGCGACGTACGCAGACGCCGCAACACGATGACGCCGAGCGTGTGGTAGGTCACGAAGTAGAAGTGCGCCGACGGGTACATGATGAACGGTACCGTCTGCGTCCCCGAGCCGAGGAGCGCCGAGTCGAGGCGCCACGTGAGCTGCGGGTAGTTGTAGACCATACCGAGCACGTCGAAGAAGTACTCGCTCCCGAAGTAGCTGCCGATGCCGGCGTAGATGCCGATCCACACGTTGAACTTGCACCAGTACGTCCGCCACCACGGCCGGCCGAGGCTCGTCTCGTCGCGCACGAGCACGCGGCACCACCACGAGTGGTGCGCAGGATCGCCAGCATGGCGAGGTTCAAGCCGAGGTCTCCCCAGCGCTTGCCCGTGCCGGTCGTCATGAGGACGCCCATGGCCGCGATCCAGAACGGCGTGTAGCCGAGGAAGAACTTCTCGCCCCAGGCTTTGCTCGGGTTCGCGGAGAACCAGCGTGGTCCGCCCGTCGCGGCCGTTGCACCGGCGTCGATCGTGAGCGGCGGCCGTCCGCATGGATGCTCATCGCACGTGGCCCGCGTGCTTCACGTGCCCGGGCGGCACCTCGCCCGCCATCACGCGCTCGATCCGCTTCTGCATCGGCGCGCTCAGCTTCCCGGCCTGGATCAGCTCCATGAAGCACGCCATCGCGTTCCCGAAGTCGAAGAAGTCGCGCTGCCACGACCACTGGAACTTGCCGCCGTAGCGGAACCACGATCCGCCCATGCCCTTGATCTCGTAGTGCGTGCCGTCGTCACGCGTCGCCGGCGCGACTTGGCGCCAGAAGGCGACGATTTCCCCGCGCTGCTCGTCGATCAAGACCGCGTCGTACGGGTACTCCCAGCCGTCGAGGCCCTCCATCTCCGTGCCCATGACCCAGTCACGGATCTCCTTCCGACCGCGCGCGATGAAGTCCTCGTTGGGACCCGAGGTTCCACGTGTACTCCGCGTCCTCGGTGTAGTAGTCGGCGAGCCCGCGCCAATCGCCGGCGGTCTCGGCGTCCTCGTTGGCCTTGAGCCAGCGACGCATCATCTCTTCCATCTCGCTGCGGGGAACGCGGGCATGGTTCGACTCCTCGGGTCAGGCGTCCTCGATCGTGAGGGCGTGGGTTGGGCAATGCTTGACCGCGGTCGCGATCTGGTCGCGCAGCGCGGCCGGTGCCTCGGCTTGCAGCACCTCGACCGCCGTCTGCTGCGCGTTCAACCGAAAGACAGCCGGCGCCTCCGAGACGCACACCGCATGCCCCTGGCAGAGCCCGAGGTCGACCCGCACGCGCACCGCGTCGTTGGTCGTGGCAGCGGTGCCGTCCGGGCGCGCTCCGGCCGCGCGACCGACGTCGGCCCGCCGCCGATAGCGCACCCGGCACGGCTGGCGGACCTGCACGACCATTTTCGTATAGTCCGGCCCGTACGAGTCCGGTGGATCCACGAGCTCGAACGTGAAGCGCCGCAGCAGGCTCATGGTGATCGCCTTCAGCTGCATGATCGCGAACGCCGCACCCGAGCAGCGATGGTGTCCGCCGCCGAAGGGAATCCACGCGAATGGTGTCGCGTCCTCCTCGCGGCCCGGGTCGTAGCGGCTCGGGTCGAAGCGGGTCGGGTCGCGAAAGAGCTCGGGGATGCGATGCGAGACGGCCGGCGAGATCGCGACGAGCTTGCCCGTCGGGATCGTCACCCCTTCGACGACGAAGTCCGCGAGCACGCCGCGCATCAGGATGACGAGCGGGGGATGCAGGCGCAGCACCTCCTTCAGCACGGACTCGAGCACGGGCACCTCGCGAAACGCCTGATACGTGAGCCCACCGTCGCGCGCGTACAACCCGTCGAGCTCGGCGACGACGCGCGCCATCCATTCGGGATGCCGCGCCAGCTCGATCAGCGTCCAGGCCTCGGTGCCCGAGCTCGTGTGATGCCCGGCGAACATGGACGCCGTGAGGATGCCGGTGATCTCGTTCGGCGTGAGCGCCGTCCCGTCGGAGTAGCGCGACTCCATCAACACCTGCAGCGCGTCCTGCGCGATCGCCCCGACGGCACGGCGCTGGTCGATGATCGCCGTGATCATCTCGAGCGAGTCGCGCACGCGCCCGATCGCGGCGGCGAAAGACCGGCAGCGGCAAGTACGGGTTCACGTACGCGATCGCGTTCACGCCCTTTCGAGGTCGCCGTACACGCGGGCGAACTCCTCGTTCATGCTGCGGCGGAACTCGGATCCCAAGCAGGCAGTGGCTCGACGTGTAGGTCGTGAGCTCGGCCGTGAAGTCGAGGAGGTCGATCTCGCCCTGCCCGCCCCAGCCCGCCACCATGCCGTCCGACCTCGGCGGTGAAGATGTCGGCGTAGGTCCGCATGTTGCGGTCGCGAAGCGCCGGCATCAGGATGCGCAGCTGCTCGTTCAAGCGCTCGGGCGGCGCGTCGAACACGACGCCCTCACCGAAAACCGGCGTCATCATGCGGTAGGCGATCTTCTGGCTGAGCAGCTCGTCCGGGGCGCGACAGAATGCCTCCTGCGCCGCGGGACCGCTCAAGAGCACCACCCGCTTGTTCAGCATCCGGAACTCGCCGACGGGACCGCACGCCGCCCGGACCTGCTGCATCATCGCCACGGGGTCGCGCGCGAACTTCGCCATGTGGCCGAGCAACGGCAGTGCTCCGGCGAACCGGGGCAGCGGCGGCGCGGATGCAGCGGGCTGACTCGCGACCTCGGGCATGATGGCCCTCTTCAGCGCGGCGGGAGACCGATGACCTTGGTCTCGAGATACTCCTCGAAACCCGCGATGCCGTTCTCGCGCCCGACGCCGCTCTGGCGGTAGCCGCCGAACGGGCGTGTCGACGGCGAACCACATGGCGCCGTTGATGCCGAGCGTGCCGGTGCGAATGCGGCGCGCGACCCCGAGCGCGCGCTCCTCGCTCGCGCTCGTGACCGCGCCCGAGAGCCCGTAGATCGAGTCGTTGGCGATCCGGACCGCGTCGTCGTCGTCCTCGAACGGGATCACGGCGAGCACGGGGCCGAAGACCTCCTCTTGCGCGAGCGTCGACTTGGGGTCGACGTCCACGAAGAGCGTCGGCTCGACGTAGTAGCCCTTCGGCAGGTGCTGCGGGACGCCGCCGCCGGTGACGAGCCGCGCCCTCCTGCTTCGCCTTCGCGATGTAGCCGAGCACGCGCTCGCGCTGCCGCTCGCTGATGAGCGGGCCCATCAGGTGGGCGGGATTCATCGGGTCGCCGTACCGGAAGCGTCTCGAACGCCTGCGTCGCGATCTCGACGCCCTCCGCATACCGCGAGCGCGGCAAGCAGGAGCGCGTCGTGATGCGCGCACCCTGGCCCGCGTGCGCGCACGACGCCGCCGATCTGGGCGAGCGCGCTCGGCAGGTCGGCGTCGTCGAGCATGATGGTCGCCGACTTGCCGCCGAGCTCGAGGAAGACCTTCTTCACGGTCGCGGCGGCGCTCGCCATGACGCGGCGGCCGGTCGCCGTCGAGCCGGTGAAGGTCACGACGTCCACGCGCGGGTCGGTCGCGAGCATCTCGCCGAGCGAGGTGGTCCGTGCTGGCGACGACGTTCACGACGCCGGCGGGATGTCGGTGTGCTCGGCGATCAGGCGCCCGAGCATGGTGGCGCACCACGGCGTGTCGGGCGCCGGCTTCAGCACGAGCGTGCAGCCCGCGGCGAGCGCCGGCCCGAGCTTGCAGAGGTTCAGGTAGAGCGGGAAGTTCCACGGCGTGATCGCGCCCACGACGCCCGCCGCCTCGCGCCGGATGAGCCGTCGGCTCACCATGCCCATGAACGACATGTCGCTCATCGGCTGCTCGTAGGCGTAGCTGCCCGCGAGCTCGGCGAAGAACGGCATCCAGTCGATCGTCTGATCGCACTGCACGGTGTAGGCGAGCATGAGCGGCGAGCCGGTCTCGGCGATCACGATCTCGCGCAGCTCGTCCTTCGCGGCGACGAGCGCCTGGTGCAGCTGTGTCGAGACAGCGCTGGCGGAACGCATGGTTCGTCGACCAGTCGGTCGCGTCGAACGCGCGGCGGGCGGCCGCGATGGCGCGGTCCATGTCCTCGCGCGTGCCGTCGGCGACGACGCCGATCACGTCCTCGGTCGCGGGGTTGACGTTCTCGAAGGTGGCGCCGTTCGACGCCGCCACCAAGCGGCCGTCGATGAAGTTGCGGGTCTCGGGATTCATGCGTGATCTCCTCGCGCCTCACGGGCGCATGATCTGGCCGCCGTCGACGTTCAACACCTGTCCCGTCATCCACGCGGACGCGTCGGAGAGCAGGAAGAGGCACGTGCCGACGAGATCGTCGGGGGTGCCGACGCGGGCGAGCGGCATCTGGGCGAGCATCTGCTTCAGAGTACTGCGGCGGGACGATGCTGCGGGTCGCTTCGGTGTCCGTCGGGCCGGGCGCGATGGCGTTCACCCGGATGCCCCAGGGGCCGAGCTCGCGCGCGAGCGACTGCGTGATGCCGTTCAAGGCCAGCTTGGCGATGCCGTAGAAGCCGATCGCCATCCAGGCCGCCGTCGAGCTCTGGTTGACGATCGCCGCGCCCGGACGCTTGCCCCATCGACTCGTAGCAGGCGCGGACGCAGAGGAGCGCGCCGTGCATGTTCACGTCCATGAAGCGCTTGTAATAGTCCCAATCGACGGCGATCAGCGGCGCGACCTGCATGCCTTGGTAGATGGCGGCGTTGTTGACGAGGTAGTCGATGCCGCCGTACGCCGCGATCGTCGCGGCCGCCATCGCCGTGGTCGACTCGGGCGACGCCGACGTCGACGCGGACGAAGCGCGCCGTGCCGCCGGCGGCGGCGATCTCGGCCGCGACGCGCGCGCCTTGCGCCTCGTTGACGTCGGCGACCACCACGCGCGCCCCTTCGGCGGCGAGCCCCTTGGCGTAGGCCTCGCCGATGCCCTGCCCCGCGCCGGTGACGATCGCGACCTTGTCTCGAAACCGCATGCGATCCTCCTGCTCAGCTCCCGGCGCGAACGCTCGGGGCTCACCTGGATGACGTCCACGTGCAGGCCCGGCGGCGCCGTCACGGCGTGCACGACCGCGAGCGCCACCTGCGTCCGCCGTCCATCATGTCGAGGTGGCGCATGAAGCCCCAGTGCCTTCCACGAGTCGATCGACGCGCACGAGGATCTCGGGATCCCAGCCGAAGCCGAACTCGCTCCGCGTCGGCGCCCGGGCGAACGATCGTCGCGCGGACGCCGGTGCCTTCGAGATCGCGGCGCAATACGCTGCGCCATGCCTTCGAGGCCGGCCTTCGCGGCCGTGTAGCCGAGCTGGAACGGCCGCGGCTCGACGACGTTCATCGACGAGATGAAGACCAGGTCGCCGCGTCGGCGCTGCGAGCATCGACGGCAGCGCGCGGCGCGTGACCAGCATCGGGCCCGAGCAGATTGGTGCGGAGCTCGCGCTCGAGGTCGGCGATCGGCGACCTCGTGGAGCAGACCCGGGACGCCGATGCCGGCGTTGCTCACCAGAACGTCGATCGGCCCGAGCGCGCGCTTCGGCCGCGCGCGAAGAACGCGTCGATGCTGGCGGCGTCGGTCGACGTCGAGCGCATGCGCGAACGCGCGCGCCGCCCGCCGTCTCGACGCTCGCTCGCGCACCTCCGCGAGCAGCGCCGTCCGCCGCGCGCCGAGCGCGACCGACCACCCGAGCGCGCCGAGCGCGCGCGCGATCGCGGCGCCGATCCCGGTCGACGCGCCGGTCACGACCGCCGTGCGCGTCCCGCTCATGCGCCTCCGGCGTGCTCGGCGTGAACGTGATCGGCAGCGCCGCGAAGCCGCGGACGTTCACCGAGTGGACGCGCGCGATCCCGCTCGGGTCGACCTCGAAGTCCCGGAAGCGCCGCTGCACCTCCTCGAGCGCGACCCGCGCCTCGAGGCGCGCGAGCGCCGCGCCGAGGCAGAAGTGCGTGCCCTGCCCGAACGACAGCATGGCGTTGGTGTCGCGCTGGATGTCGTAGCGCGTCCGGGTCCGGAAAGACGCGCTCGTCGCGGTTCGCCGAGCCGACCAGCAGCACGACGCGGTCGCCGTCGCGCATGCGCTCGCCGTGCAGCTCGACGTCGCGCGGTCGACGGTGCGCGCGAGCGCCTGCGTCGAGCCGTCGTAGCGCAGCGTCTCCTCGACCCAGCGCGGGATCAGCGCTCGGATCCGTCGCGACCAGGCGTCGCGCTGCTCCGGGTTCCGCCAGAGCCAGTAGAGCGCGTTGCCGAGCAGCTTCGTCGTCGTCTCGTTGCCGGCGATGATCATGAGGAAGAGGAAGCCCAGGATCTCGACGTCGTCGAGACGGTCGCCGTCGATCTCGGCGGCGAGCAGCGCGCGCCGTCAGGTCGTCGCGCGGGCGCGCCGGTGCTCGGCGACGAGCTCGACCGAAGTAGCCGAGCATGTGCATCGCCGCCTCCATGCCGGCCGGCGGCACGTCGGTCATGCCCTCCTCGCGGTGCACGACGATGTCGGCCCACGCCGCGCAGCTGGTCGCGGTCGGCCTGCGGCACGCCGAGCATCTCGCTGATCACGTCCATCGGGAGCTTGCCGGCGAAGTCGCGTGATGAAGTCGCAGCCGCCCGTGCGGCGATGAAGGCGTCGATGTGGCCGCGCGGCGATCTCGCGGATGCGCGGCTCGAGCTCGGCGATCCGCGCGCGGCGTGAAGCCGCGCGAGACCGAGCGCGCGCATGCGGGTGTGGCGCGGCGGGTCCATGGCGAGGAACGACATCATCGCGTGCGGCGCGCGGATGCGACGACGCGCGGGTCGAGCGAGACGCCGTTCCGGTTCGAGAAGCGCGCGATGTCGCGGAACGCCGGCGAGCACGTCGGCGTGGCGCGAGAGCGCCCAGAAGCCGAGGCGCTCGTTGCGATAGAGCGGCGCGCTGCGTCGCGCAGCTCGCGCGTACGTCGGATACGGATCCTCGTGCATCTCGTAGGCGTAGGGATCGTACTCGCGCATGGCCGGTGGGCTCGCCGTCGAGGCGCTTACCACCATTTACATATTGCCTACAAGGCAAAATGAATCTAGGGTCCGCCGCCATGACGCGTGCGCGCGCGGGCTTCGTCGGTCTCGGCACCATCGGCCGGCCGATGGCCCGGCGCGCCTCTGCGCGCGGCGGGTCTCGCGACGACGGTCTTCGACCTCGTCGCCGACCGCCGTCGACGAGCTCGTGCGCGCGCGGGTGCGGCCCGGCCGACGTCGCGCGCGACGTCGCCGCCGCAGCCGACGTCGTCGGCGTCTGCGTCCGCGACGACGCCGACGTGCAGCGCGGTCGTGCTCGGCGCCGACGGCCTCCTCGCCGGCGCCGCGCCCGGCACGCGTGATCGCGATCCACAGCACGATCCTGCCGCGCACCGTCCGCGAGCTCGGCGCCGCGGCGCGCGCCCGCGGCGTCGCGCGTCGTCGACGCCTGCGTCACCGGCGGTCCGATGGGCGCCGAGCAGGGTCGGCTCACCTACATGGTGGGCGGCGACGCGGCCGACCTCGAGCGCTGCCGTCCGGTCTTCGCGACCGCCGCGCGCGACGATCGTCCACACCGGCGCGCTCGGCACCGGCGCGGCGACCAAGCTCTGCAACAACCTGATGACCTACCTCGGCTTCCTCGCCGCCTTCGAGGCGACGCTGCTCGCCCGCGCGTCGGGCTTGTCGCGGAGGCGCTTCGAGGAGGTGACGCGCAGCAACGGCAACCTGACCGACCAGATGCAGGCGTTTCTCATGCTGCACCGGCTGCCGGCCGAGCAGCGCGCGAGCCGGGCTTCCAGCAGATGCTGCGCGGCTACACCACGCTCGCCGAGAAGGATCTCGCCGTCACGCTCGCCTTCGCCCGCGAGCACGGCGTCGCGCTGCCCGGCGCCGGCGCTCTGCCAGCAACTGCATGGCGCGCGTCTACGGCCTCGACGACCCCAACCGACGCTGACTCGAGGAGACGCACTCATGTCCGATCCCGACCGCCGCCAGCGCGGCTTCGCCACGTTCGGCGAGGTCATGCAGTTCACGCCGCCCGACATGCCGGGCGACGTCTTCCTCGACGCCACCATCGAGCACCTCTTCGGCGCCGTCTGGTCGCGTCCCGGCCTCGGCGTCCGCGAGCGGCGCCTGATCACGCTCACGATCCTCATGGGCCTCGGGAACGAGATGACGCTCCGCCTGCACTTCGGCGCGGCGATGAAGAGCGGCGACCTGAGCGACACCGAGATCGACGAGCTGATCCTGCACGTCGCGCACTACGGCGGCTGGCCGCAGGCGGCGGTCGCGTCGCAGGTCGTGCGCCAGCTGCGCGCCGAGCGCGACCGTGAGCGCACGATGGGCGCGGCGCGCGACCCGACGGCTCGCTCCGCGCGCCGCTCCGCGCGTGCGGCGCGCTCGCACGCCGAGCGGAGCGCGGCGACCCGCGCCAAGATCCTCGCGGCCGTCGTCGACGTCATCGCCGACGCGACGGCTTCCAGCGTCTCACGGCGCAGCGAGGTCGCCAGCGCTCGGGCGTCACGTGGGGCGCCGTCCAGCACCACTTCGGCGGCAAGGACCAGCTGCTCCTGGCCGTGCTCGAGGACTCCTTCGAGCGCTTCGCCGAGCGGCTCGAGCACGTCGCCGGTCGCGGGCACCAGCCTCGCGGCGCGCGCCGCGCTCTTCGTCGACCACGCGTGGGAGCACTTCCGGAGCCGCCACTACCGCGCGACGTTCGAGATCCTGCTCAACTACCTCGGCCGCGAGGAGCACGCCGGCGCCGGCAACTGGCGCCTCGAGATGTCGCGCGCCTGGGATCGCGTCTGGTCGCGGATCTTCGCCGACGCCAAGCTGCCGCGGAAGCGGAGCCTCATGCTGCAGCACTTCACCGTCTCGACGCTCTCGGGCCTGGCCGCGACGCTGATGCTGCAGGGCCGACGCCGAGCTCCCGAAGGGCGAGCTCGACGTGTTGAAGGCGACGCTCCGCGCGCGAGCTCGCCGCCGGCTGACGGCGCCGCGCTGCGCCACCCCTTGACACGACGAGCGGCGGCGCGGACTCTGGCCTGTCGCAGCGCCACGCCCACGGCGCGTGGCGCAGGAGGGATGCCATGCGACGGAGTCTCCGAGCGGCGGTGGTCGCTCGGGTTGCTGGTCGGCTATTACGGACGCCCGGCCGGCGCCACGTTTCACATCGTGAGCATCAGCGAGCTCGGCAGCGGCTTCAGCGGTGCCGCCGACGTGCAGTTCGTCGAGCTCCGCCTCGACGCTGGCGCGCACAAACCAACACGACCAATACCCGCCTGACCGTCTTCGCCGCCGACGGGACCGCGACTCTTCTGAAGCTCTGCCGACCACGCCGCTCGCCAACGGCACGAGCGGCGCCAACGTCCTTCTACGCGACGGCCGCCTTCACGACGGCGACCGGCGTCACACCGGACTTCGAGATCCCGGCCGGCATCCTCACACCCGACCGGCATGGTCTGCTGGGGCGCGCCGGGCATCGTCCCGCCACCGCCGGACCACATGGGATCTCGCCAAGCCGAACAACTACGTCGACTGCGTCGCGTACGGCGGCTTCACGGGCGACGACCCGCCCCGCGTCAGGCACGCCGTCGGCGCTGCCGCCGGGCGACGGGACGCAGTCGCTCGCGCGCGACCAAGGGACGAGCGTGAGCGGCAGCAACGACGTCGACTTCGCGCTCGCCGACCCCGAACGTCTGCAACAACGCCGGTGCCTGCACCGACCTCGCCGGCCGGCGCTGCCGTCTGCGGCGACGCCGACGGCAGCGGCAGCGTCACCGTCACCGACGGCGTCCAGACGCTGCGCGCCGCGGCCGGCCTCTCGAGCCCCGTGCACCCCGGCCCGCTGCGACGTCAACGGCAACGGCAGCGATCACGGTCACCGACGGCGTCCAGGTACTGCGCGCCGCCGCCGGCCTCGCGACCGACCCAACGTGCCCCGGGAGCTAGCACACGGATCTCGCAATCCGATCCTGGCGGGCGGGGTGGGTCAGTCTCCGCTGAGCCGACGCCCCAGCTGGACTCGCCGCGTCGTATCCGTGCTGCGGTCGCTGAGGCGCTGCTGCGCCAAACCGACGCCACCCCCGCCCGGCGACCCGCCGGTCCGGGTGCTGTCCGTACTCTGTCGCTGCGGCAGGAGAGCTTATGCGCCTCGGACGACTGCGCATGAGTTCGGAGCTCGCCTTCGCTTGGCTTGTTGTGCCGGTGCGTTCGCGCGGGGATGGTGGGTGGGTTTGAGCGAGTAGCGCCGCGCGTGTGCGCAGAACGGATACGACGCGGCGGGTCCTATGCGCTGGGGACCACGAGCCCGCGAGCGGAGAACGCACCCGCCGCCCCGCGGAACCGCAGTCGCGACCCGGCCAGCTAAGCCCGGACCGTCACCGCGGCGTTCGAGATCACCATGCGCGTCACGCTCCTTGACCTTCGCCTGCAGGAGGATCGTGTCGCCGTCGCTTCCAGTACGACGTGACGTAGGTCTCGCCGGGAAAGCGCCACGCCCGGCGAAGCGCGCCTGATAGCGCGCGACGCGGGTGACGTCGCCGTCGAGCACGCGGTCGACGATCGCCTTCAACGTGATGCCGTACGAGCAGAGGCCGTGGATGATCGGACGGTCGAAGCCGCCCATCGCGGCGAAGTCGGGATCGGCGTGGAGCGGGTTCTTGTCGCCGTTCAGGCGATACAGGAGGGCTTGCTGCGGAAAGCTCGGCGACTCGATCACGCCATCCGGGGCGCTCTGGCGCGACGTTGCCGGTCTTGGGTCCGGCGGCCCGCCGAAGCCGCCCTCGCCGCGGAGGAAGAGAGCCATGCGATTGGTGAAGAGCGGCGTGCCGCTCGCGTCCTTGGCGTGGATCTCGAGGATCGCGACGCGCGGCTTTGCCTTTGTCGTAGACGTCGGCGATCTGCATCTGGCTCGTCACGCCTTCCGCCGTCGCCGGCAGCGGGTCGTGGACCTCGACGTCCTGCTCGCCGTGCAGGAGCATGAACGGGTTGAACTCGAGCCCGGGCATGCTGAGGATGTCGCCCTGCGGCGCGAACTTCACGACGACCGCGAACGACGGCAGCACCTTGAGATCTCTTCTCGTAGGTGTATGCGAGCTCGTTCGGCGACGGTGGCCGGTACGCCGGCGCCGATGCCCAGGTGGTAGAGGATGACGTCGTCGTTGCCCCACGAGGCCGTGCCGGTGGGGAACGTGGCGGCCATGGCTTTCGCGCGATCGATCGGCATAGGGCGGGCTGAGTAATACGAATCGACGCGCGCAGGTCACAAGCGCTTTGCACTGCCGGAGGTGGTTTGCTACCTCCGCGAATCGATGGCACCTCGCCGTCGCACTCCGTGCTCCACACGCGCATCTGCGATCTGCTCGGCGTCCGCTATCCGATCGTGCAGACCGGCATGGGTTGGGTCTCCGGCGCGCACGCTCACGGCGGCGACGAGCGCCGCCGGCGGCTTCGGCATCCTCGCCGCGGCGACGATGACGCTCGACGAGCTCGACGCGGCGATCCGGCGCCGTCCGCGAGCGCACCGACCGACCCTTCGGCGTCAACATGCGGGCCGACCAGCAGGGCGTCGAGGCGACCGCCGACCTCGTCATCCGCCATCAAGCGTGACGCTCGCGAGCTTCGCCGGCCCGCCGCAAGCGCGATCTCATCAAGCGCCTGCAGGACGGCGGCGTGCTGCACGATGCCGACCATCGGGGCGCCCCGCCACGCCGCGAAGATGGCCGAATGGGGCGTCGACGCCGTCATCGCGCAGGGTCACGAGGGCGGCGGCCACACCGGTCCGATTCCGACGTCGCTGCTCCTGCCCGGCCGCCTGCCGAGCGACCGACATTCCGGTGCTCGGCGCGGGCGGGTTCAACAGCGGGCGCGGCTCTGGTCGCGGCGCTCGCCTACGGCGCCGCCGGCATCGCCATGGGCACGCGCTTCCTCCTGACCAAGGAGAGCACCGTCCCCGACCACATCAAGGCGGCGTACCTGAAGGCGAGCGCTCACCGACACCGTCGTCACCCACAGCATCGACGGCGCTCCGCAGCGCGTGATCCGCACGCCCGTGATCGATCGTCTGGAGCGCGCCAGCCCGCTTGCTGCGCTTGCCGCGCGCGCTCGCCAATGCGCTCGGCTTCCGTCACCTCACGAAGACCTCGCTCGCCGACTTCATCAAGGAAGGCCTCGCGATGCGGAAGAGCCGCGAGCTCACCTGGTCGCAGCTCGCGATGGCGGCGAACGCGCCGATGCTGACGCGCGCCAGCATGGTCGACGGCAAGCTCGAGGTCGGGATCCTGCCGACCGGCCAGGTCGTCGGCGTCGATCGACGCAGCTCCCGACCGTCGCCGAGGTGCTCGAGGACGATCATGCGCGAGGCCGACGAGACCCTCGTCGCGACTCGCGGGCGACGCGCCCGCTGCCGCTCGCGCGAGCGCGCCTGAATGGACGTCCGCTTCTCCGCGCCGACGAGGCGTTCCGGCTCGAGGTCCGCACCTGGCTCGAGGCGCACCTGGTCGGCGAGTTCGCGGCGCTGCGCGGGCGCGGCGGCTCCGGCGACCTCGAAGGCGCCGGTCGAGGTCGCGGCGCGCCTGGGAGACGACGCTCGCCGCGGGCGGCTGGACCTGCGTCGGCTGGCCGAAGCGAATGGGGCGGCCGCGGTCTCGCGCTCAGTCAGGAAGTGATCTTCAACGAGGAGTACGCCCGCGCGCGCGCGCCCGGGCCGGCTCGGCCACATCGGCGAGACGCTGCTCGGTCCGACGCTCATCGCGTTCGGCACCGAGGAGCAGAAGCGCCGCTTCCTGCCGCCGATCGTGCGCGACCGAGGAGCTCTGGTGCCAGGGCTACTCGGAGCCGAACGCGGGCTCCGACCTCGGCAACGTGCAGATGTCGCGCCGAGCGTCGACGGCGACGAGTGGGTGCATCGAACGGCCAGAAGGTCTGGACCTCGCTCGCGACCGATCTCCGACTGGTGCTTCGTGCTCTGCCGCACCGATCCGCAGGCGCCGAAGCACCAGGGCATCTCCTATCTGCTCGTGCCGATGCAGCAGCCGGGCGTCGAGGTGCGTCCGATCCGGCAGATCACCGGCACCTCCGAGTTCTGCGAGGTCTTCTTCGACGGCGCCCGCACCGCCGCCGACAACGTCGTCGGCGAGCGTGAACGGCGGCTGGCAGGTCGCCATGGGCACGCTCGCGTTCGAGCGCGGCGCCTCGACGCTCGGCCAGCAGATGATGTTCGAGATCGAGCTCGACGCAGGTGATCGCCGCCGCCAAGGCGAACGGCGCCGCCGCAGGATCCCGGTCATGCGCCAGCGCCTCGCCGACGCCTGGATCGGTCTCCGGATCATGCGCTTCAACGCGCTCCGCACGCTGACCGCGATCGAAGGCGGCGCGGCGCTCAGCCGCGAGGCGCTCATCACCAAGCTCTACTGGGCGACCTGGCACCGCGCGCTCGGGAAGCTCGCGCGTCGACGTGCTCGGCGCCGCGCTCCGAGATCCGCGCCGGCACCACCGACGACTACGAGCTCGACGAGCTGCAGCGCCTCTTCCTCTGGACCCGCGCCGACACCATCTACGCCGGCACCAACCAGATCCAGCGCAACATCATCGCCGAGCGCGCGCTCGGCATGCCGCGCGAGCCGCGCGTCGAAGGTCGGAAGAAGCGTGACCACAGCCGCCGCCACCCTGCCCGCCCGCGCACGCGCTCCTCGCCGGCAAGTCGGTGCTCGTCACCGCCGCCGCCGGCACCGGCATCGGCTTCGCGACCGCCAAGCGCTGCGCCGAGGAAGGCGCGATCGTCGTCATCAGCGACCAGCACGAGCGCCGGCTCGGCGAAGCCGCCGACCAGCTGGCGCGCGATCATGGGACGGCGCCCGACCGACCGTCGTCTGCGACGTCACCGTCGAGGCGCAGATCCAGCACATGATCGACACCGCGATCGCCGAGACCGGCCGGCTCGACGTGCTCGTCAACAACGCCGGGCTCGGCGGCACCGCGAACCTCGTCGACATGACCGACGAGCAGTGGCTGCGCGTGCTCGACGTCACGCTCAACTCGACCTTCCGCTGCACGCGCGCCGCGCTTCCGCCACATGCTGCCGCGCCGCGCCGGCGTCATCGTCAACAACGCGAGCGTGCTCGGCTGGCGCGCCCAGGCCGGGCAGGCGCACTACGCCGCCGCCAAGGCCGGCGTGATGGCGCTCACCCGCTGCGCGGCGATCGAGGCGCGCCGAGGCCGGCGTGCGCGTGAACGCGGTCGCGCCGAGCCTCGCGCATGCACCCGTTCCTGCAGAAGAGCGCGCCCAAGGCGCTCCTCGACGAGCTCGAGACCGCGCGAGGCCTTCGGCCGCGCCGCCGAGCCCTGGGAGGTCGCCAACGTGATCGTGTTCCTCGCGAGCGACTACTCGACGTACATGACCGGCGAGATCGTCGCGGTCAGCAGTCAGCATCCTAGGGAACCTCTGCACAGGTGGCTCCCGGCTGCGAAACGCGATCCATCCGCGATCGACGGCGGCGCGAAGCCCTCGACGTATCATGCATGATACGCGGTCGGGCTTCGCGCCTTGTCGCTCGCGGCGGCTCGCGCTTCGCGCCGGGACCCACCTGTGCAGAGGTTCCCAGGTCAGCTCGCCGGCCGGCACTCGAGGAGGAGCTTGTCCTTGTCGAGCACGCCTTCGTACGACGTCGCACGCGTATCGAGCTTCAGCCGACTCGGCTTGCTGCCGCTGCTCGTCATCCGCAACGGCACCGTGAGGGCGAGCTCGTCGCTACCACGTCGGGCGTGGTCGGCCCGACGATCGCGGTCCGGAACCGCGCCGAGGAAGCTGGCGCGCACCGCGGCGAGCCACGGCAGCTTGACCGCTTGCTTCTCGGACGGCCGGTAGAGCAGCCACGACGAGAGACGGGACGGCGCATAGCAGGTCGGGAGATCGCCGCTGTTGTTGCCGCAGACCCGCACGTGGAACGTGCAGCTTCCCGGCGTGCCGCCGTCGAAGTCGCAGCGCGGGTCGTTGTCGACGCAGCTTTGCTTCCAGTTGAGAGCGCCCGCCTTGTCGTGGGCCGGCACCGTCGTCGGGTCGGCGGATCGTCCACTCGGTGAGGCAATCGGTCTTGGGACTGCCGCCTCCGGGAATGCGCTCCAGACGACAGGCGGGCGTGCAGCCGTCGAGCACGGTCGCGTTCCCGTCGTCGCATTGCTCGCCGCACTGGGTCGACGTACCGCCGTCGCCGCAGACGACGCCGGTCTCGACCACGCAGGTCGGACTGCACCCGTCGCAGGATCGAAGTTGCCGTCGTCGCATTGCTCGCCCGCATCGACGACGCCGTCGCCGCAATGCGCCGGCAGGCTACGACGTGCGGCACGCGTCGGGCGCCGCGTCGGAGCTGCCGACCGTCGTCGCACCGCTCGCAGGCGGGCGCCAGCACGCCGTCACCGCAGACCGCTAGCCGGACGCACCACAGCGAGACGACGTTGGCAAACGCCTGCGTGCCGGTGACCCAGGTGGTCACGAACTGGCCGTCGGGTGTCCGCGTCAGCTGCACGCCGGTACGAGGAGCGCCCGTCCCGATCGCGACCGTCGCGCCGAGGCGTGCCGTCAGGCGCATACGCGCGCGCGGACGCCGGGATCGACCGCGGCGTGCGTGCCCCAGACGACGAGCGCGTCGCCGGCCAGGTCGAAGTCGATTTTGGGAAGTACGGGGCTGCTGCTCTGGAAGGCGATGCCCACGGTCGTGTCGACCAGGATCGGGGGACCGAGCGGCATGCCATCGGCCGTGAAACGGTGTTTCGAACGCCGGTGGCGTGGCCGTCTCGGCGAGCGCAGTGATCGCGAACGTGGCGCCGCTCGGATCCATCGCCACCCCGCCGAGCTTCATCGCGCTCGGCGCGAGCGGTAATTCCGGAGTCACCGTCGCCCCCGCACCGTCGAAGATCTGGGCCTGCAGCGTCAGCACTTGTCCGAGGTACGAACGCCACGCCACGATGCAGCCGCCGGCGGGCGTCAGAGGCGATCTCCCAACCGTGCGCGGCCGGAAGCTCGTGTCGCACGCTCCGGATCTGAGCGTGCGGGGAATACCGCCCTCCGGCGCGGATTTATCCCAGACGATCGCGACACCATTCGCGAGGCCCGCGACCCGAGGCGTGCCGCTGAGAAATCCCCCGTCGCTGCTCACCTGCAATTGCGACCCGGCAGGGGTACCGATCGCGTCGAGGAAACGCGCGAACACCGTCGCGAATGTGGTACCAGGCGGCCGCGAACCCGCCCGCGGCGGTGGCGGCGATGACGGGCGCGCCCGCGGGGCCGCTCTCGTTCACGATCACGCCGGGCTGCCACACTCCGTCGACCCGTCGCTCCAGTATCAGCGCCCCCACGTCGGTCGACTCGCGGAGGAAATAGAGACCGCTGTAGGCGGCCGCGACGTCGAGGCGGATGGTCGCCCCCCGGAATCTCGAAGGTCGGCTCCGTGACGACCTCGCGCTCCGGCAGGCAGTGGCGTCGTCGCCAGGGTCGTCAGCGGTCCGAGCATCATCCACGTGGGGCGCATGGCTCCCCCAGACCGACCGACAGGGGAATGGGCGCGAGATAGCACGAGCCCTGGCCGCGACGTCCAGTGATTTCTTGACCCTTGACGCGAACGTAGAGAAGGCTCTAAGCTTAAAGCCGTCTCCAGGAATTCGCATGAACGCCGCCGTCGCCCAGAGTTCCCGTCGAAGGCCGCCGCGAGCGGAAGAAGCGCGAGCTCCGCTCGCGCATCTACCAGACGGCGCAGGAGCTCTTCGTGAGCCAGGGCTTCGAGGCCACCACCGTCGAGCAGATCGCCGCCGCCGCCGACATCGCGCCCGCGACCTTCTTCAACCATTTCCAGAGCAAGAACGCGCTCCTCGGCGAGATGACGACGCGAGGTCTTCGACGCACCTGCAGGCGCTGATCGAGCAGTACCTGCTGCGACCCGGCTCGGCGCAGGAGCGCATCGTCGGCTTCGCCGACCGCGCCGGCCGGCGACGCCTACGCGGCCCGCGGCGTCGCCCGCGACGTCGTGCTCCGAGCTCATGCGGACGCGCGCGCGTCCCGGCGACACGCCGCCCTACCTCGAGCGCATCTTCGCGCCGATCGCCAAGACGCTCCGCGAAGGTCAGCGCAACGGCGAGGTCCGCGACGACCTCGATGCCGGCTTTCTCGCCGAGATGGTCCTCGGCGCCCTGAACGCCCCGTTCATCAACTGGATGAACGATCCCGACTACCCCCTCGAACAACGGCTCCGACAAGCGGCGGCCTTCATCGGCGAGGCCATTCGCCCGACGACGCACCGACCGCGACGAGCCCCTCGGTGACTACCATGTACGACGACATCGACATCCTCGACGCCAAGACACTGGGGCCCCGGCGGCCACGACAAGTTCTCGCTGGCTCCGCGAGAACGATCCCGTGCACTGGGACGCCAAGAACGCGATCTGGGCGGTCTCCAAGCACGCCGACGTCGTCTACGCGTCGAAGCACCACGAGATCTTCTGCTCCGGCGAAGGCACGCGTCCGAACATGCCGACCAAGCTCTCGATCGTCGACATGGACGAGCCGCGCCACGGCCAGCTGCGCAACCTGATCAACCGCGGCTTCAAGCCGCGGCACGGTCGCCGAGCATCGAGGCGCGCTTCCGGCAGTTCACGATCGAGGCGATCGAGCAAGGTCGCGCGTCAGGGCGACTGCGACTTCGTCCGCGACATCGCCGGTGCCGATGCCGATCGAGGTGATCGCCGACCTGATCGGCATCCCCAAGACCGACCGCAACAAGCTGCACCACTGGTCGGACACCATGATCACTGAGCGACGGCAGCTACGACGACATCGAGCACGATGTCGAAGGCCGCCGACGCCTTCGCCGAGTACGTCGCCTCATCGAGGACACGATCGAGGCGCGCCGGAAGAGCCCGCAGGAGGACCTGGTGAGCGTGCTCGTGACCGCGCGCGACACGCGGCATGCTCGGCGCGAACCAACGTCGTCGACGCGGCCAAGATGCCCTCCGAGCACGCGACGGAGATGGCGAAGGACGAGCTCACGATGTTCCTCGTGACGCTGCTGATCGCCGGCAACGAGACCACGCGGAACGCGCTCACCGGCGGCATGAGCCAGCTGATCGAGAATCCCGGCGAGCGCCAGAAGCTGATCGACAACCCGGCCCTGATCCCGACGCGCCGTCGAGGAGATCGTGCGCCACGTCTCGCCGGTCCTGAACTTCGCCCGCACGGCGACGCAGGACACCGAGCTCCGCGGCCGCAAGATCGCGAAGGGCGAGAAGATCCTCCTGATGTACCCCTCGGCCAACCGCGACGCCGACGTCTTCACCGACCCCGACGCCTTCAAGGTCGATCGCGATCCCGAACCCGCACGTCGCCTTCGGCATCGGCAACCACTTCTGCCTCGGCGCCAACCTGGCGCGCATGGAGATCCGGGTCGTGCTCGAGGAGATCCTGACGCGCGTGCCCGACATGGAGTACAGCGACGGTCCGCCGTCGATGCATCCCTCCTTGCTGGTGCGGTCGTTCACGCATATGCCGGTGCGATTCACGGCGACGGCCTGACACCGGACAACAGTCCCCGCGCGGAGGCGGCGCCGTTTGCCGACCTGCCACGGCGGGCGTTGCCGCGTTTCCCGCTCGTGGTGGGCCGCCCTCGGCCCCGGGTCGTGTGGATGGCGCTCGCGCAAGGGAGCGGCGAAGCTCATCTGGTGGCCGTACCTGATCGCCAAGTACGGCCTCACGTTCCTCTGGCTGCTCGTGCCGGCCTGTCTCCTGCAAGTACTCCCTGAACGTCGAGATCGGCCGCTACACGCTCGCTCACCGGCGAGAGCATCTTCCGCGGCTTCTATCGCGTCCACCGCGGGCTCGAGCGTCCTCTTGTGGATCCTGATGACGCCTAAGCTCGTTCACCTCTGGTTCGGCGCGCGTTCGCCTCCGCCGGCGGCACGGCGATGGCGGCGCTCACCCAGTTCCCCGGCGGCTTCACGGTTGCGCGGCCGGACCCTCTTCTGGGCGCTACGCGGCGATCGCCGTCTTCGTGACCGCCATCGCGCTCTCCGGCGTCGTCTATCGGCTGATCGAGCGGCTGCATGAAGGTCGTCGCCGTCGTGACGGTCGTCGGGGCTCCTCTGGGCGTACCCAGCCGGGGTGACCGCGGCCCTCCCGACCTTCGTTTCCGGCCCTCATGGGTCCGCCCGGCCCGAGCGCGCGCGTGGGACGTAAGCGACTCGACCAAGCTGCTCACGGCGATCACCTTTGCGGGTCTCGGCGGCTTCTGGATCCCTCCTCTACTACTGGCTCCGCGACAAAGGGAGCGGCATGGCCGTGCACGGCAGTCGCATCACGGGCCTGATCACCGGGAAGCCGGAGCCGACCGACGTCGGCGGACACCTGGTCGACGACTCCGCGACGAGCGCCGCCGAGTGGCCGCGCTGGCGGCGGCTATCTCTCGGTCGACGCGCTCGTCGGCATCCTCGGGAACCTCGCCGACCACGCTCGCGACCTGTCTCTTCGCCTACGCCCTGCTCTACCCGCGCGCGGCCTCGCTGCCCGAGGACTACGAGCTCGCGGTCGTGCAGAGCACCTTCTTCGAGGTGAGCTGGGGACCGATCGGTCGCGTCCTCTTCCTGATCGTCGCCGCCGCGTTCCTGACCGACACCGTGGCTCGCCACCGCCGACGGCGTGAGCCGCATGCAGGCCGACATCATCCACAGTCGCTTCCCGCGCGCGCGCCGTCTGGCGCTCAGCCAGTGGTACTACGTCGTGCTCGCCGTCCTCACCGTGGTCACGTGCCTCACGATGCTGCTCGACGCGCCGGGACCGCTCATCCTGCTGTCGGCCGTGATCGGCTTCGCGGGCACGGTCATCTTCCACCCGCCCTCTTCGTGCTGAACTATCGCCGCCTCACCCCGCGCTGCCGCCGTGGGCACGGCCGCGCCTCGTGGAAGCCCTGCTGCTCGCCGTGAGCCTTCGTCGCATACGCGATCCTCGCCGCCGCGTACATCTGGGCCACCTTCGGTTGCTGCAGCAGGTTGCTGATGCCGATGCGTCGTTGCTCGGTCGCTCACTTGCCGTGCCCTCGTACGGCGAGTGTAGTCGCTTCGCTCCCTCGCGCCTCGCATCTCGACCTTTTTGAGCAACCTGCCGGGGCTGCCTCGTGCGCATGGTGCTTGGGCGTCGCTGCGTCCGCCCTTCACTCACATCTTTATGAAGGGAGTGAGATTGAGGGGCGGGAGCGTAGCGACCGCCCTCACCATGCGCACGAGGTACGGCGCAGGTTGCTCAAAAGGGGTCAGATGCTAGGCGCGACGGAGCGAGCGCGGAGGCGTAGCGGAGCTACGCCGCACAAGCGAGCGACGGAGCAACGACGCAGATGCCCCTTTTTCAGCAACCTGCGGCTAGGGCACGATGAGCTGTAGCTCGGGCTGCGTGAACGCGGCCGGACCGGGAATCCGGCCGCGAGATTCACGGCCTCCTTGTCACCCTGGATGCAGTAGATGCCGGCGCTCGCGCCTTCGGGCGTCCGCGGCGTTCCCTGGCGAACGATACCGCCGTTCAGGAAGCACGGGCGCTTCTTCGAGATGCAGGTCTCGCCGGGCGCGCAGTACGGGCAGGCCGCGAGCGTGCAGCTGGCGTCCGACGTGCAGGGTCGGTAGGACGTCGTGGAACACCACCCCTCGACCGGTCCGCTCGCGCAGACGCCTTCCTGGATCGAGCTGTGGTCGTCCGGGTCGAGACGGCAATCGGCGTCGTGACAGAAGCCGCCGGGACACTCGCTGTCGTTCACGCACTCGCTCCGGTCGTTGAGGCCACCGCGACACGCGGCATCGCAGGCGTTCCGGACGCGCCTGGCCGGCGCAGAAGCACTGCGGATAGCAGCCGCCCCTGGGACATTCCGAGGCGACGGCGCACGGCCGTCCGTCGCTCGTCCCCGCCAGGGCAGACGTTGCCGCTGAAGGCGGAAGCACCTGCAGGTTTCGTCTCGGCAAAGCGACACGAAGCCCGTGCTGCGCGCGGTCACGTACAGATCGAGGCCCTCCTCGGAGGTCACGATCGCGGTCGGCGCCGGCGGGCAATCGACGCTCGTGGTGCCGAAGAACGTCGTGGAGCTCCCGGACGGCAGCGTGTCGCGACACGCCTTGCCGGCGTTCGGACCGTCGCTGCACACCGCTGCCGTAACGCACGGGCCTTTCCCGCGCCGCAGTCGCCGCTCGTCACGCAGCGCTCCTTGCTGACGGCGCAGAAGCCACCGCACACCGGGCACGGCTTGTTCGCCATGCCGACCGTGCGGTTGTAGGTGCGGGACCGCTGCGGCGCGCGCACGAGGGACTCACCCGTGAGCACGTTCACGGTCCCGACCACGTCCTCGCTGAAGACGCGGTCACGTTGCAAACGCTGATGCCGCCCGACGAGACCGGATTCGGCGGGGCCGTGATCGTCACGGCGCAGAAGTCGCCGACGTCGTTGCAGACCGGGTCGGCGGGATCGTTCGGGTCGCACTTCTTCTGGATCGTCCTGGAAGCAGTGTGGTCCGGTGCGCCGTCCGCGTCTTGCGGCACGTTCCTTGGCCGAAGACCGCGCAGATCTGGTCGCCGGTCACGCCCGACGCCGCCGCGAGCAGGACGCCGCACGACGAATGTGGTGCCAGCGAGCAGCTCGGACCGACGTTGCAGAGACCGGACCCGTCGCAGTCGTAGAGATCGGCGACGTACCCGGCGCCCTCGGACACGCCCGTATCCGCGCTGTTGCCCGTCCACCCGTTGTCGGTATCCGCCTGGTGGTGCTCGACGACGCGCATGCGTGGCGTCGTCCTGCAGAGACAGGCGAAATATCCGTTCGGCTCGAGCGCGGTGCCACACGCGCCCGGACGGGCCGCGTCGTCCGGAGCCGTCACATTCCTCGTTGAGATTGTTCACGACGCCGTCGCCACAGAGCCCGCCGCGCACCGCGTATTCGTAGTCGATGAGATCCGCGGGCGACGTCGATCGCCGGACCATCGGTCAACACCGTGTGCGCGGTGGCGAGACACGTGCCGGCAGCGCTCGCCGTCGTCGTATCGGGAGTGCACAGCGCAAGGGCGGCGACGTCGCCGTCGCTGCACCGGTCATGGATCCCATCCTCGAGGCTTCGCGCGACACTGCGCGAGATGGTCGCCGCCGTCTTGGGGTCGTCGGTCGCGCAGAGGTGCGCCCCGAGCCCAGGGAGCTTCCCCTTCAGGATGAGCGCCCGACATTTCTGTACTGCCTTCAGGACGCACGTGACGAATCCGGCGCTCTGCTTGGCGACCGCTTGCTGACACGCGAGCTGCGGTTTGGTGATCGGTCCAATGAGCGTCGGGTCGTATTGCAGTGCCGTCATCTTGGCGAGGATGTCGTCGTGGCTGGTGCGGATGCAGTCGACGAGGTCCGCGGGGGTGAAACCGTCGGCGGGGTTCGCGTCCGTGCATGGTCCCGGGAAACCGATCCCCGCCAATCCCTGGGACGCGAGCGTGCAGGTCTTCTGAAGGACATGCCGAGGACGGTATCGATCTTGGCGAGCTTGATCGCGTCCGGGGCCGCACAGCTGCCGGGATTTGCGAGCTCGGCGTTCCGGCACTTCTGGAGAGAGCTTCGGCTTCTGGCGAACGAAGGTGAGCCCGGCCTTACCGATCGTCGTCAAGCATTTGATCTGCGACCCGGTGAGCGCGTCCGCGATGCCCGGAGCGGCGAACGTCAGCAAACCCACCACCCCAGCACGACACACCTTGCCGACCATCATTGGTACTGCTCGCTTTCCAGGGGGACGGCATCGAAGAAGCACGGCTTCGCTCCCAAATGCGGAACGCCTCCGAACGACCGATCGCGTCACGCGCTCACGGCACTCCCTCCACCACCCGCGGGCCATAGGTCGCACTAACCGCGCGGTCGAGGCAAGCACTCCTTGGGGAAAAACACGCACCTGTATCGAGAAAGCGCAGGTTTCCGCGCGAACGGCGGCCGCTGATGGGGCCCCCGCTGGCGCCCCCTACACGGCGTCTTCACTGGCGCCGGTCATGCGGCGCCCTCGATAGCCCCGCTCCAGCACCGCCCGCGCGATCTCCTCCGCGCTCATCCCGAGGACCTCCCCGAACACGTACGCCTGGTCCTGACCGATCGCCTGTCCGGCGACGCCGGTCCGCACCGGGGTTTCGGTGAGTCGAGTGGAACACCCGTGGCGACGACGGAGCCACGGGTCAGATGCCGGACCGTCTCGAAGAAGCCCCGCGCCGCGAGCTGCGGGTCGCTCGCGAGATCCGGCACGTCCTGTACCACCCCGGCCGCGACGCCGGCGTCCTGCAAGCGCTGCATCACGGTCGCCGCCTCGTGCGTCGCACGTCCACGATTCGACCAGCGCATCGAGCGCCTCGACGTTGGCGAGACGCCCGGCACGATCGCGGAAGCGCGGGTCGTCGCGCCATTCCATGCGTCCGACCGCCTCGCAGAACCGCCCCCACATGTCCTCGTCCGTGACCGCGATTGCACACCACCGATCCGCGCCGCGCGCAGCGACTAGCAGCCGTGCGGTGCGCCCGCGGGCGACCGGTTGCCGACGCCGCGCGGGGTTCGTCCCCGGTCGCCAAGCACCTCCGTCATGACGTCGCCGACGGCGGCGATGGTCGCCTCGACCTGGGCGACGTTCACGTATTGCCCTCGCCGGTGCGGTCGCGGTGGGCGAGCGCCGCCAGCACCGCGACCAATCCGTGCAGCGCGCTCAGCACGTCGGGGTACGCGTACTGCGTGATCGTGCAGGCCCGGTCCGGGAACCCGGAGAGCGTCGCCAGACCGGAGAGCGCTTCGATGTTCGGGCCCCAGGTCACGTAGCCGCGATGCGGTCCGCGGTCGCCGTAGCCCGACGTCCCGAGCATCACGAGGTCGGGCTTCGCGGCGCGGAGCGCCTCGTACCCGAGCCCGAGCTTCTCGACGACGCCGGCCCCGTTGTTCTCGATCACGACGTCGGAGCACGCGGCGAGGCGGCGACAGATCGCGACCGCTTCGGGCTTGCTCGAGGTCGAGCGCGACGAAGCCGCTTCCCGCGTTCCAATCCGGTGAACCACGGCGAGCCGCACGGATCGGTGCCGCCGTCCGGTGCGCGCGGCGGAACGTAGAGGCGCACCACGTCGGGGTAGCGACGCGACTCGACGCGGATCACCTCCGCGCCGCAGGCAGCCATGAAGCGCCCGATCCACGGGCCCGCCATCGCGACCGTGAGCTCGAGCACGCGGAGCCCGCTGAGCGCACCGCGTTGGCGGCGACGCCCCGGATCCCCGCGCCCCGGCGGACGCGACGCGCGCCCGCGGTCGCGGACGGCACCACCCGCGGCGTCCGGCGGCGGCGAGCACCTCGCCATCCTCGTCGACCCGCGGCGCGCCGCGACGCATCGCCCACGGCGTCGCCGAGAACCGATAGGGCGCACCCGGCATGCGCGAGCCTGCCGCCGTCGCGCTGGTCGACCGCGACGAAGAACCCGCGTGCCGCGAGATGCACGTCGCGCACCACCTCGGCGGCGGTTTGCACCGGCGTGAAGGCGAGATGGCGGCGTTGCCCCTCGTGGTAGACCTCGTCGACCGTGAAGCGGCTCGTGAGCTCGCCGACGTAGGTGTCGATCAGGTCGCGGTACGGAATGCGCCGCGACGACGGTCCTTCGAAGAGCGGATCGCAGGCACCGTCCATCCCGGTGACCTCGCGGATCCACGCCGCCAGCACCTGCCAGTGCCGCGGCCGGTTCACCATCAGATACACGAGGCCGTCGCGACACCGGTAGGTCCCCGACGGCGCCGACGCGAAGAGCCCGGTCCCGTTCCGCCGCGGCACGATCCCGTCGTCGTGCCACTTGCCGATGCCGCAGATGTGGGTGGCGGAGACGACCGCCTCGAGGAGCGACACGTCGACGCGCTGGCCGCGGCCGGTGCGCGCCGCGTGGCGGAGCGCGATCAACGTCCCGGCGGCCGCGACGAGCGACGCGGTGACGCAGGCCTGGCGGCCGGCGAGCCGGACCGGCGGATCGTCCGCCTCCCCGGTCACGTGCAGCGCGCCGCCGAGCGCCGACGCCACGAGGTCGCCGCCCGCCCAGTCGCGCCGCGGTCCACGCTGCCCGAAGGACGTGATCGACGTCATCACGAGCCCCGGGTGCGCGGCCCGGAGACGCTCGTAGCCCGATGCCGAGCGCGTCGAGCGCGCCGGGTCGCCGCGTCTCGATCGATCGCGTCGGCGTCCGTCGCCAAGTGCCGCGAAGCGGTCGCGTCCCGCGCGCGCTCGCGAGGTCGAGCACGAGGCTTCGCTTGTTGCGCGTTCATGGCGAGGAAGAACCAGCTCGCGAGGCCCGGCGCCGCCGTCGGCGCGGAGCGGCGGCACAGGCGCGTCGCGTCGCCGCCGGGCGGCTCGATGCGGATCACGTCGGCGCCGAGATCGGCGAGGAGCTTCGCCGCAGTAGGCGCCGGTCTCGTCGGCGAGCTCGAGAATGCGGAGGCCGGCGAGCGCGCTCATCGCGTCGCACCATGGCTCGGCTTGCACGGGAAATCAAAACTTGGCATGGAAATCCGTCGCCCGCAGACACATGCAGAACGGTACGCACGCCTCCACCTCCTGGGATCACTCGGTCGACCTCCTGATCGTCGGCTCGGGCGCGGGCGCGATGGCGACCGGGATCTGCGCCCACGACCGCGGCGGGAACGCCCTGCTCATCGAGAAGACGTCGCAGTACGGCGGCTCGTCGGCGATGTCGGGCGGCTCGCTCTGGATCCCGAACAACCACCTGATGGCCGCGGCCGGCGTGAACGACTCTCCCGAGGAAGCGCTCACCTACCTGAAGCACATCACGCGCGGCGCGGTCGCCGAGAGAAGCTGCAACGCTACGTCCGGACGGCGCCCGAGATGCTGCGCTACTTCAGCGAGCGCGGACGCCTCCGCATGCAGTCGATGCTGACGTACACCGACTACTACCCCGAGGCGCCGGGCGGGAAGCCGGGCGGTCGCTCGGTCGAGCCCGAGCACTTCGACGCCCGCGAGCTCGGTGACGATTTCGAGCGCCTCCGCGAGCCGGCCGTCCAGGAGCTGGTCATGGGCCGCATGTCGATGACGGCGACCGAAGCCCATCATCTCCTCGGCACGCCATCCGGGCTGGATCGGACTCACCTCGAAGATCATGTCGCGCTACTGGCTCGACGTCGGCGGCCGCATGAAGGGCAAGCGCGACCGCTGTCTCTCGCTCGGGAACGCGCTGATCGGCATGCTCCGCCGCACGATGCTCGATCGCAACCTGCCGCTCTGGCTCGAGACCGCCGCCCGCGAGCTCGTCGTCGAGGGCGACCGCGTCGTCGGGGCTCGTCGCCGAGCAACGCGGCCGCACGCATCCGCATCCGCGCCGAAAGGGGCCTCGTGCTCGCGGCCGGCGGCTTCGAGAGCAACGACGCCATGCGGAAGCAGTACCTCCCGAACCCTACCGACGCCTCGTGGACGACCGCCAACCCCGGCAACACCGGCGACGCGATCCAGATGGGCCTGGCGCTCGGCGCCGGCATCGATCTCATGGACGACGCCTGGTGGGGCCCGACGACCGTCGTCCCCGGCGAGCCGCGGGCCCGCATGCTGGTCATCGAGAAGGGCCTGCCGGGCAGCATCTTCGTCAACAAGCGCGGCGAGCGTTTCGTGAACGAGGCGACGCCGTACAACGACATCTGCAAGGCGATGTACGCGCACCATACGGACGCAGTCGCCCTGCGTGCCGGCCTACATGATCTTCGACGCGACCTACCGGAAGAAGTACCCGTGCGGTCCGTTCTTCCCCGGCTCGCAGCAGCCCGACTGGGCGCTCCCGAAGCAATTGAAGGAGACGCGGTATTTGAAGAAGGCCGACACGCTCGCGGGCCTCGCCGCCGAGCTCGGCGTCGATCCCGCCGGTCTGCAGGCCTCCGTCGCGCGCATGAACGAGTTCGCCCGGAACGGCCGCGACCTCGACTTCCACCGCGGCGAGCCTCTTCGACCGCTACTACGGCGACGAGAAGGTGCAGCCGAATCCCTGTCTCGCCCCGCTCGAGACGGCGCCTACTACGGCCTCGTCGTCTACGCGGGCGATCTCGGCACGAAGGGCGGCCTCAAGACCGATCCGAGCGCGCGCGTGCTCCGCGACGACGGCTCGGTGATCCCCGGGCTCTTCGCGATCGGCAACTGCTCGGCGTCGGTGATGGGCCGCGACGTATCCCGGCGCCGGCGGCACGATGGGGCCGGCGATGACGTTCGGCTACATCCTCGCCTGCGAGACGATCGGGAACTGAGCGCGCCGCGATGGGCTTCAAGCGTCGAGACGGGGCTCCTGAACCCGGACACCGCCCAGTACGCGGGGAAGGGCCAGGCGAAGCCGACCATCGCCGACATCGCCGCCGCGGCGCGCGCGACCGAAGCCCTCGGCTTCGACGGCGTCTGCGCGCCCGAGGCCGGCCACGATCCGTTCCTGCCGCTCACGATCGCGCGCCGAGCACACGACGACGCTCCACCTCGGCACCAACGTGGCGATCGCGTTTCCGCGGAGCCCGATGGTGACGGCGCAGCTCGCCTGGGACCTGCAGCAGCTCTCGGGCGGCCGCTTCAACCTCGGCCTCGGCACGCAGGTGAAGGGTCACAACGAGCTCCGCTACGCGACGCCGTGGACGGCGGGCCCGGGCCCGCGTCTCCGCGAGTACCTGCGCTGCCTCCAGCGCGATGTTCGACGGCTTCACGACCGGAAAGCCGACGCCGTTCGAGGGCCAGCACTACCGTTTCAGCCTGCTGCCGCCCTTCTTCAACCCGGGCCCGATCGACTACCCCGCGCCCCCGATCTACATCGCCGCGGTCAACACCTACATGGCGAGGCTCGGCGGCGAGCTCTGCGACGGTCTCCGCCTGCACCCGATCGGCACCTTCGCGTACACGAAGGCGGTGGTCATTCCGGCGATCGCCGCGGGCGCCGCCAAGGCCGGCCGGACGCTCGCCGACATCAACCTGATCGGCGCTCCGTTCCTCGCCACGGGGGCGACCGAAGCCGAGGTCGAGAAGGCCAAGATTGCGCTCAAGCAGCACGTCGCGTTCTACGCCTCGACGCGCACCTACCACACGGTGCTCGCCCATCACGGCTGGGAGGACGTCGGCGCAGAGCTCCACCAGCTCTCGCGCGAGGGCAAATGGCAGGAGCTTCCGCGCCTCATTACCGACGACATGCTGGCCGAGTGGGCCGTGATCGCCACCTACGATCGCCTCGCCGCCGAGGTGCGCGCGCTGCGCGGGCGTCTTCTCGACCGTCCTCCTCGATCTCCCGGGCCCGCTCGCCCGCGACCGAGACCGGGTCACGTCGATCGTCGCGAGCCTCCATCAATAATACCCGCAAGGAGTCTTCCATGGCCGAGCCGCATCTTCTCTTCGCCGTCGACCAGGGTGTCGGCGTCGTCACCTGAACCGTCCCGAGCGCTTGAACGCCGTCAACTGGGCGCTCGCGACCGATCTCTTGAACCTCTTCCGCGACCTGCGCTTCCGGGACGACGTGCGCACCATCGTGCTGACGGGCGCCGGCAAGGGCTTCTGCGCCGGCGGCGACGCCGAGTGGCTCTCCGGCGGCGGCGACCGCGGCATCCCCGGCCTCTCCGAGAAGCCGCTCGAGCGCTATCAGAAGAAGACCCCAGCGGGTCCCTTCGCCGAGTTCGTGAAGACGATCGTCGACGTCGAGAAGCCGGTGATCGCCGCCATCAGCGGCCCGGCCATGGGCGCCGGCCTCGCCTTCGCGCTCGCTTGCGACCGGCGCTTCGCGGACCCGAGCGCGCGCATGTCCGCCGCCATGGTGCGCCTCGGCTTCAGCCCCGACTGCGGCGTCACCTGGCTCTTGCCGCGCGTGACCAACCTCTCGACCGCCCTCATGATGGTCGAGACCGGCACGATCCTCGACGCCCAGGCCTGCCTCAAGTACGGGCTCATCGACGAGCTCAGCGCCGAGGAAGGCCAGGCGCTCGCCGGCCGCGATGGCGTACGCGAAGAAGCTCGCGGAAGGTCCGAGCGTCGCCGTCGACCTCGCCCGCCGCTGCGTCTACAAGGCGCTCACCGGCACGCTCGACGAGATCCTCGACTACGAGGCCGTCGCCGGCACCATCACCGCCAACACCGCCGACGCCGCCGAGGGCACGAAGGCATTCGTCGAGAAGCGGAAAGCGGTCTTCAAGGGGCACTGAGCGGCGGCGCGGCGTCGTCACACCAGGAGCCGCAGGATCGTCTCTTCGTGGCCGGCGAAGCCTTTGTACCTCGCGAGCGTCGTCTCCATGCCCGCGAGGCTTTCCGCGAGGCGCTTCCGCTCGTCCTGCTCCAGGCTCGCGACCGGACGTCGATAGATCCGAATCAGGAACATCCCCAGCGTGCTCGTGACCGGGACGAGCCCCGCCCCAGGCGGTCACATCCTCCACGGGAGCCGCTGCCCGAGACCATGCTGCATCTTGCTACCGTCGTCGCCGGCATTGAGGTGCACGGGGGACTGTAGACCGTCCACTCCGGGCTGAGACGAATCACGACGCGGTCCTCGCGGCGGGCGAGCTCCTCGACGAACGGCCGCGCCTCCTGCGGGAGCGGCTGCCCCGACATGATCTCACCGACTCTCACCATCGTATCGACGACGAGATCGAAGTCGGTATCGAGGTGGGCCGGCCCATAGAGCTGCAGGTACGTGAGCGGCCACTTTTCGTCGAGCACGCAGATCGATGCCTCGCCCACGCGTTGGACGGCCTTGGCCTTTGCGCGCGCCGCCATGGTGGCGATCAAGATGTCGTCGCCGTCGGTGGTGTAGTACACCACCGACATCGACGGGGGCCTTCCTTGCGCTGAAACGCGAAGATGCACGTGCGGTGGTCGCGCACGAAGGCGCGGCGTTGTTCGGCGTTCATCATGATGGTCTCCATCGTCACGAGGTCGGTCAGCGCCTCGCGGAGAGCTTCCGAGCAGCCCGCCGGACCCGCTCGACGTCGTTGCCGCACCGAACAGGTAGAAGTCCGGCCGCTGCAACGCGACGGCGACGCCGGCGGAGCCGAACCAGCGGGCGTACGCTCCCTCCAGGTCGCATAGCGGCCGATTGCGACCGACGTCGACCGTGATGCCGCCCATCGCCTGGAACCACCCGAGCGTCGCGGGATCCAGGTGCGCCGCGGGATCACCATCCAGGCCGACCAGCACCCAGCCGCGGCCGACGACGTCGTCGAAGAGTCCCGTCGCGTCCGTCGGCCGTGCGCACGCGCCCTTGCGGAAAGAGCGCGCCTGCCTGCGGATCGCCGGCGCGGAGCGCGCCCGATCCGATCGCGGGCGACGGCGGCGGTGTCGTCTGCTGCCCGCGTGCGACGGCGGCGATCATCATCGCGTCGCGAGCGCGCGGCCTCGGCCGGGTCGGCGATGCAGATCACCTTGCCGAGCGCCATCGAGAAGTCGATCACCGCGGCGACGTGCGGGATGCGCTCGCTGGGATAGCGTGTCGAGGAGATCCGCCGGCGCTCGTCCGGCGAGGACGAGGTCGAGCTTCCACGCGAGGTTCGCGGCGTCGCGGAGCCCCGAGCACATGCCCTGCCCGGCGAAGGGCGGCATCTGGTGCGCGGCGTCGCCGGCGAGCAGCAGGCGACCGCTTCCGCCACGTGTCGACCCAGCGCGCCTGGAAGCGATAGACGGTGTGCCGCTCGAGGCGGCGCGTTCTCCGGCGTCACGTCCCACGGCGCGAGCAGGCGCCACGCGGTCGTCGGCGCGGTTCAGATTCGTCGAGGTCCTCGCCCGGCAGGCGCATGAACTCCCAGCGTCGCCGCCCGGGCCGCCCGAGACGAGCGTCGTCGGCCGGCGCGGATCGCAGATCTGGACGTTCAGCGGACACCAGACCGTCGGCGCATGCGGCAGCACGTCGACGATCAACCAGTCGAAGAAGAAGCCGAGGTCGGTGACGGTCGCCCCGAGCGTGCGCGCGGACGAAGCTGTTGGCGCCGTCGCAGCCGACCACGTAGCGCGCGACCGCTTCGTGACGTGCGCCGCCCGCCGCGCGACGCATCCGAGCCGCGCGCCGTCGCTGGCTCCGTCAGCGTCGACGACCTCAGAGCCGCGGGCGACGGTCACCGCGGCGAGACCGCGCACCCGCTCGTCGAGCACGCGCTCGAGCTCCGGCTGCGCGAACATGTTGGCGTCCGGCCAGCCGGAGGGCCGGCCGCCCTGCTCTCGAAGCGCAAGAGCGTCGCTCCGGCGGCGTTCCGCCACTCGTAGACGTCGGCCGACTCGGTCGGCCGCGGACCTCGTCGGCGACGCCGCGCGCCTGCAGGATGCGGCCGACCTCGTGGTCGAAGTGGACGGCGCGCGGCAGCGGATACGCCTGCGGCTGCTTCTCGAACACGCCGACCCGCCACCCGCGCTGCCCGAGCAGGATGGCGAGCGCCTGGCCGACCGGGCCGTAGCCGACGATCGCGACGTCGTACGGCTTCGGTCACGGCACGACGAGCTCAGGCGTGGGCGCCGGCCATCAGCTCGGCCGAGATCGTCCGGCGCGAGAAACGACATCGGCGGCGGCGGTCCCCAGTTGTAGAGACCCTTCGCACCCTTCCCAGACCTCCGGCTTCCAGAGCTGGTCGTCGAGGATGCAATCGAGGTCGGCGTAGTACTCGCTGAAGTTCCCGGCGGGATCCTTCAGGTACCAGAAGAAGTTCGAGCCGATGTGATGGCGGCCGAGGCCCCAGACGTGGCGGCGCCGGATCGGCGGCGAGGAGCGCGTGGGCGCCGCGGCCGATCTCGTCGACGTCGTCCACCTGCCACGAGCTGTGGTGCAGGAACGGCACCGGCGCCGGCTGAACCAGGCAGGTTGTGGTGGTCGGTCGAGCAGCGCAAGAACGACGCCAGCCCGTCGATGGTGTCGCTCACCTTGAAGCCGAGGCCCTCGATGAAGAAACGCTGGCTCGTCGGGAAGTCGGTCGAGCCGAGCACGACGTGGCCGAGCTTCCGAGGACGGACGCGGGCCGCGCGGAGCACGGCCGTCGGCCCGGAGCGTCGACCGGTCGTATCGTCCGGGGCCGTTCAGCGCGCTCGGCGGCAGCCGCGCGCTGCTGAAGCCGCTCGGCGACCCGCACCACCACGCCGAACGCGGGTCCCGGGATCGTGCGCGACGAGCTGGTCCGCGCCGTGCTCCGCCGCCACTCCGAGCGCCTGCAGGCTCTGCGCGATGCGCGCGACGTCGTCGGGATCGTCGGCGCCGAGACCGAGCTCGACGAGGCGCCGCGTCGGTGTCGTCACCAGCCGCAGCTGCTCGCCGCCGTCGACGGTCGCGAAACGCCCGTCGCCGAGCGGCGTCAGGCCGAACTCCTCGTAGTAGGCCGCGACCGGGGCCACGTCCGGAACGCCGAGGGTGATCGTCGTGAGTCGATGGAGCGCCATGGTCGTTCCCCTTCAGGCGGCGACGCAGCGATTGCTGAGCTGCCCGAGGCCCTCGATCTCGCTCCGCACCACGTCCCCGGGCTGCGAGGAACCGCGGCGGCTTCCGGCTCGCGCCGATCCCGGACGGCGTCCCGGTGAAGATCACGTCGCCGGGCAGCAGCGGCAGGATCGCCGACAGCTCGGCGATGATGCGGGAGACGCTGAAGATCATGTCGGAGGTGCGGCTCTCCTGCACGAGCTCGTCGTTCACCCAGCAGCGGAGTGCCGAGATCGTCACGGTTCGGCACCTCGTCGGGCGTCACGAGACAGGGCCCGAACGGACCGAAGGTCGGAAACGACTTGCCGAGCGAGAACTGCCCGCCGCCCGACCACTGCACGACGCGCTCGGAGACGTCCTGTCCGACGGCGAGCCCGGCGACGTGGTCCCAGGCCGCGCTCTCGCCGACCCGATAGGCGCGGACGCCCATCACGACGACCAGCTCGACTTCCCAGTCGACGGCCGCGCTCGGCAGGAGGACGTCGGCGTTCGGGCCCGGCGAGACAGGTCGGGAACTTCGTGAAGACCGGCAGCCGCTCCGGCACCGGCAACCCGGCCTCGGCGGCGTGGGCGGCATAGTTGAGGCCGATCCCGAACACCTGCGCCGGACGCGGCGACGGCGGGCCGAGATCGGCGTCGCCGCTCGCTGGTCGCGGGACCGCGCGGTGCCGACCCGGCGCGGCGGTCGGCGCCCACGCCTGGAACGCCGGCCCAGTCGGCGTAGACCGCTTGCGGGTCGGCCGAGAAGCGTCCGCGCGACGCCTGCTCGACGTCGATCTGGCTGCCGCTTTCGAGGACGGTGAGACGGCCACGGACGTTCGCGATGCGCATGGAGACCTCCTCCTGATGCGCGCGTCGACCTTCGCACAGAATTGAGAGTTCTGTCAAGTATTGACGATTCTCTCATTTCGATGAGTATGCCTCCGTCCATGCCACGGCTCGCCCGCGCCCGCGACCGACAGCACCCTCCGCGCCCGCACGCGCGAGCTCCTGCTCGACGCCGCCGTCCGCGTCTTCGCCCGCAAGGGCGCGGGGGCCGCCGCCATCCACGAGATCGCCGCCGAGGCCGGCGTCGCCAACGGCACGTTCTACAACTACTTTCGGACGCGCGAAGCCTTGCTCGAAGCGACGAGCCTGCGCCTCGCCGGCCGCCTGCACGCCGCGGTCGCCGCGAGCCGTGCCGCCGTCGACGACCCGGCCGAGCGGGTCGCGATCGGCTGCCGCCGCTTCGTGCTGCAGGCGCGCCACGATCCCGTCTGGGCGGCGGCGCTCTTGCGGGTCTGGCACAGCACGGCGACGGTGAGCCTCACCGCCGCCGATCCGCTGCTCGCCGACCTCCGCGCCGGCCGCCGGCGCGGCCGCTTCCGCTATCCGAGCGAGACCGCCGCCCTCGATCTCGTCCAGGGCACCGTGCTCGCCGGCATGCGGAGCGTCCTCGAAGCCCGCGCCGCCGCCGCGCACGCGACCGCCGTCGCCACCCTCCTGCTCCGCGGCCTCGGCGTCGCCGGCGCCGAAGCCGAACGCGATCGCCGCGCGCCCGCTCCCGCCGCTCGTCGGCAGGACGCGCCACCGGCGCCGTCGCGCGCTCCACCCGCGCCGTCCCTGAGGCACAGCGGTCGCGCGCGCACGCGACGCCGGTGGTCGCGCCGCCGGCGGTGCCATCGCCAGGCAGCCTGCTACAAGGCCCGGCATGGTCGTCGCGCGCGAGGACACGCAAGCGAAGATGGATCAGCTCGCCGCCGCGACTCTCCGCCACACGCCCGTCGCAACGCTACACGGTCGCCGACCGTCTCGAGGAGAAGGCCCGCGCCCATCCGACCGGTCCGTTCATCCTCTACGAGGGCACGACGCTCGACTACGCGACCGTCAACGCGGCGCGCGAACCGAGTCGCGCACGCGCTCCGCGCCCGCGGCGTCACGCCCGGCGCGTGGCGCGCGCTCCTCATGGAGAACCGTCCCGAGTTCATCGTCACGCTGGCTCGGCCTCGCCAAGCTCGGCGTCACGGTCGCGCTCATCAATACCCAGCTCCGCGGCGAGGTGCTCCGGCATGCGCTCGCGACCACCGACGCCCAGGCGCGTGTTCGTCGGCAGCGAGCTGCTGCCGGCGCTCGCGAGCATCCCGCAGGGCGCACGCCCGGCGCTGCCGACCTACGTCGTCGCGGACCCTCAGGCTCCCGGCAGCGGCGCCGCCTGCCGCGCGCGACCGTCGTCGCGCTCGACCGACTCGCGGCCGCCATGCCGGCGAGCGATCTCGACGTCGCCGTCCGCGCCCACCTCCGCGGCGGCGACGACCTCTTCCACATCTTCACCTCCGGCACGACCGGCCTCCCGAAGGCGGCGCGCCTCTCGCACATGCGCTACCTCGGCGTCGGCGACGGCATGTCGGCGATCGCGGGCTACGGCCCCGACGACGTGATCGCCTGCGTGCTGCCGCTCTACCACGGCGCCGGCGGCATGGTGGTCGTCTCCTGCGCGCTCGCGCAGGGCGCGGCGATCGCGCTCCGCCGCCGCTTCAGCACCAGCCGCTTCTGGGACGAGGCGCGCCGCGACAGCGTCACCGCGTGTCAGTACGTCGGCGAGCTCTGCCGCTATCTCTTGAACGCGCCGCCGTCGCCCGCCGACCGCGATCACCGGCATCCGCGTGATGATGGGCGCGGGGCTCGGCGCCGACATCTGGGAGGCGTTCCAGGAGCGCTTCGGCATCGCCCGCATCCTCGAGGGCTGGAGCTCGACCGAGGCCAACACGAGCCTGATCAACCTCGACGGCCGCGTCGGCTCGTGCGGCCGCATCCCGTTCAAGGAGCGTCACAACGGCCGGCTTGATCCGCTACGACGTCGCGACCGACGACGCATCCGCGTACGGCGGACGGACGCTGCATCGAGTGCGCGCCGGGCGAGGTCGGCGAGTTCATCGGCATGATCCTCGAGCTTCCCGACTCCGGCGCCGGCCGCTTCGAGGGCTACACCTCGCGCCGAGGCGACGGAGCGGAAGATCCTGCGCGACGTCTTCGTCGCCGGCGACCGCTGGTATCGCTCCGGCGACCTCCTGACCCACGATGCGGACGGCTACTTCACGTTCGTCGACCGCATCGGCGACACCTATCGCTGGAAGAGCGAGAACGTCTCGACCCAGGAGGTCGCCGAAACGCTCGGCGCCTTCCCGGGCATCGCGATCGCCAACGTCTACGGCGTCGCCGTCGCCGGCGCGGAAGGCCGCGCCGGGATGGCCGCGCTGGTCCTCCGGCCCGGCCGGCGCGTTCGACACGGCCGCCTTCTACGCCTTCACCGCCGAGCGGCTGCCGCCGTATGCCCAGCCGCTCTTCGTGCGCCTCACGCGCGGAGGCCGACGTGACGTCCACCTTCAAGCTCCGCAAGGTCGAGCTGCAAGCCGAGGGCTACGACCCGACCCGCGTCGGCGATCCGCTCTTCGTCCGCGACGACGCGCCGCGCGCGACGTACCGTCGCTCACCCCGGCGCGCCACGCCGGGTTGGCGACGCTCCTCGGCATCGGCGCGCACCCCGGCGGCACGCCGCACGTCGACGAACGCGGCATCCGCCGCCGCTCGGCTGCGTCGGCGTCCGGCCTCGCGCTCGCCGCGATCGGGCATGCCGACGACGCGGCCGCACTGCACGCGGTCGCGCCGAGCTTCGACGCCGGGCAAGGTCGAGGCCGGCACGCCGGTCGAGCACACCTACGTGCTCCGGAACGACGGCCCGAAGACGTTGCAGATCGTCGCGAAGCCGGGCTGCGGCTGCACCACGACGAGCTACGACCGCGAGATCCCGCCGGGCGGCACCGGCAAGGTGACGGCGCGCCTCGACACCACCGATTTGCGCGGGCGCGTCGAGAAGACGATCGACATCATCAGCAACGACCCGTCGGGACGCGCGCTCACCCTGACGCTCATCGCCGACAGCCAGCGCGCCTTGATCGTCGAGCCGAACGACCGGCCGCTCTTGCGCGGACCGATCCACCGCGTGAGCCCCGCGGTCAGTGACCGTACGGGCGCCGGACGGTGCCGCCTTCCGCATCACCCGCGTCGAGGACGAGGCCGCGCTCCGGGCGAAGGTCGTGGCGCTCGACGACGCGGTCAGCGGCGCGCACCGACGCTATCAGGTCGACCCTGACCCCAGAGGCGAATCTCGCCGTCGGATACCACAAGCCGAACGTGACCCTCGTGACCTCGCTCCGGAAGGCGCCACGCTTCGCGCTGCAGCCGACGATCGTCGTCGCCGGACCGCTCGTCACGATGCCCCAGCAACTGCATCGTCGGACCCGGCGTCACGACGCGTCGGCGTCCGCGTCACCGCCAGCGACGGCGCCGGGTTCAGGCGTGCTGCGCGCCGAGCGCAGCGACCGCGATTTCACGGCGACGATCGCCGCCGTCGCCGACGAGCCCGCCTGGGACGTCACCGTCCGCTACACCGGTACGCCCGGCCGCCGCCGTCCGGTCAACGGCGTGCTCAGGATCTTCACCGACGCCCCGAGTCAGCCGCTCGTGATCGGTGCGTCTCGCCGGCCGGCTCTGACACGAAAGGACGACGCCATGCCTGGACCAATGGAGGGAGTGAAGGTCGTCGAGCTCGCCGTATGGGTGGCCTGTCCGGCGACGAGCGGCATCCTCGCCGACTGGGGCGCCGACGTCGTCAAGATCGAGGCGCCGCCGGCGGCGACCCGTACCGCGCCTTCTACAGCGCCGCCGCCGGCACGCCCTTGCCGATCAACCCGATGTTCGCCACGCGCGGCTACGCAGCGCGCTTCAACAACTCCGGCAGCGAATCCGCGAGCAGCCGCACGAAGGCTCTGCAGCGTCGCCGGATACGGCCGCAGGTCGGCGTGCAGCACGCCCCAGCCCGACCCACACCCGTCGCCCCGAGACGCACCGCCGACGAGCGCCCGCTCGCGAGCTCGCGCCGCGCCGACCACGCCGGCACCACCGCGACGCCGAGCCGGCGCTGCACCGAGATCCTTCAGAGGCCTCGATGTGGTCGACCTCGACGGCGATCCGCGGGAACACGCCCTGATCGAGCAGAAAGCCGAGCGTGAGATCGGTGATCTGGCTCGCGCGGTCGTAGACGAGAGCGACTCGCGCTCGAAGTCGCGCGGCGTCACGAACGGCAGCGACGCCCACGCGTGATCGGGCGGCACGACCGCCACGAGCTCGTCGCGTCCGACCTCGATCGACGCGGAGCTTCTCGACCTCGATCGGGAGCGGCAGGAGCGCGATGTCGAGCTCGCCGCCGACGAGGCGTGCGAGCGTCGCCGCGGTGTGACCGCTCACCACGCGCGCGTCGATCTTCGGAAAGCGTCGCTTCAGCTCGACCAGGACCTCGGGCAGAAGATAGTTGCACGGCGGCTCCGGCGTTCCGATGCGCACGACTCCGGCGCGTCCGCGCGCGTGCTCGTCGAGGAAGCGGCGCGTCTCGTCGAGCTTGTCGAGCACCTGACGCGCGCAGCGCAGGAACGCCTCGCCCGCGGGCGTCATGCGCGTGCTGCGTCCGAGCCGCACGAGCAAGGCGACGCCGAGCTCCTCCTTCGAGCGTCGCGAATCTGCTGGCTGATCGCCGACTGACTGATGCCGAGCTGCTCGCCTGCACCCGGTGAAGCTCCCGACGTCCACGATCGTCTTGAAGATCTGCAGCTGCTTGGTCTCGATCATCGTTCCGCCATCACCTCACGCAATCGTCGCGATCTCCCCGTGAGATCGCGGTGTTCGTGCCCGCCGAGCGGGCAGCAGTGCTCGCGCGCGCGGCAACGACGCGCGTCCATTCCGCGTCGCGTCGTCCGTCGCGAGTTCTCGCTGCACCGTGGCATCGCCGTTGCACATTCACCGTTCTCAGAGAGCGCGACACCGTCATCGATCGCCTCTCGAGATCGGAGAGGAGAAGCAAGCGAGATGCCTGACCGCGACGTGACATCCGCGACGTTGGTGATCGTCGGCAACGGCATGGTCGCGCATCGCTTGTGCGAGCGCCTCGTCGAGCTCGACCGCGCGGCCCGCTGGAACGTCGTCGTCTTCGCGGAGGAGCCGCGCCCGGCCTACGATCGCGTCCACTTGAGCGCGCTCTTCGACGGCCGCACCCCGACGATCTGCAGCTCGCGGACGTCGTGTGGTATGCGGAGCGCAACATCACTCTCCATCTCGGCGATCGCGTCGTCGCGATCGATCGCGCCGCGCGCACCGTCGAGTCCGTCCGCGGCCGCTGCGTCGACTACGACGCCTCGTGCTCGCGACCGGCTCGGCGCCGTTCGTGCCGCCGATGCCGGGCACCGACGCTGCCCGGCGTCTTCGTCTACCGCACGATCGAGGATCTCGACGCGATCCGCGCCTGGTCGGCGCGCGCGGCGCGGCGGCGGTGATCGGCGGCGGTCTGCTCGGCCTCGAGGCCGCGAAGGCGGTGCGCGACCTCGGCCTCGACGACGCACGTCGTCGAGGTCGCGCCGCGCCTGATGCCGCGCCAGGTCGACGCCGCGCGGCGGCGAGGTCCTGCGCCGCGCGATCGCGCAGCTCGGCGTCCACGTGCACCTCGGCGTGCAACCGCAGGCGCTCGTCGGCGAGCGCGCAGGTCGAGGCGATCGCGCTCGTCGGCGCGCGAGCCGCTGCGCCGTCGACATGGTGGTGATCTCCGCCGGCATCCGCCCGCGCGACGAGCTCGCGCGCGACGCCGGTCTCGCGGTCGGCGCGCGCGGCGGCATCGTCGTCGACCCCGAGCTCCGCACCAGCGATCCGCACGTCTACGCGATCGGCGAGTGCGCGCTCGCGAACGGCATGATCTACGGCCTCGTCGCGACCCGGCTACGCGATGGCCGACGCGCTCGCCGACGCGCCTCTGCGGCGGCGACGGCGACCTTCACCGGCGCCGACCTCTCCGACCAAGCTGAAGCTCCTCGGCGTCGACGTCGCGAGCTTCGGCGATCGCGTTCGCCGACGAGACCGCCGGCGCGCACGCGCAGCGCCTCGTGCTCGAGGACCGCGCGCGCGGCGTCTACCAGAAGCTCGTGCTCTCGCGCCGACGGCGACGCGCCTGCTCGGCGGCATGCTGGTCGGCGACGCGCGCGCCGTACACGACGCTGCTCGACGTCTGCCGCCGCGGCGTGCCCGTCCCCGAGCGCGCGCTCGAGCTCCTGGTCGGCCCGAGCAGCGGCGCCGGCAGCGCCGTCGGCGCTCGACGACGAGGCGCAGGTCTGCTCGTGCAACAACGTCACGCGCGGCGCGATCTGCCGCGCGGTCCGCGAGCGACGGCGCTCACGTCGGTCGCCGAGGTGAAGGCGTGCACGCGCGCCGGTACCGGCTGCGGCGGCTGCGTGCCGCTGCGTCGCGACGCTCCTCGCAGAGCGAGCTCGCCGAGGCCGGGCGCGCCGTCAAGCCGACACCTCTGCGAGCACTTCGCCTACACGCCGCCAGGAGCTCTTCCAGATCGTCAAGCTCGGCCGCATCACGAGCTTCGACGCGCTGCTCGCGAGCCACGGCACGCGGCGCCGGGTGCGAGATCTGCCGGCCCGCGGTCGCGTCGATCCTCGCCAGCACCTGGAACGACTTCGTGCTCGAGCACGCGACCATCCAGGACACCAACGACCGCTTCCTCGCCAACATCCAGCGCGGCGGCACCTACTCGGTGATCCCGCGCATCCCCGGCGGCGAGATCACGCCCGAGAAGCTCATCGTGCTCGGCGAGATCGCGCAAGCGCTTCGACCTCTACTGCAAGATCACCGGCGGCCAGCGCATCGACCTCCTCGGCGCGCGCGTCGACCAGCTGCCCGAGATCTGGGAGGCGCTCGTCGCGGCGGGCTTCGAGAGCGGCCACGCCTACGGCAAGGCGCTGCGCACGGTGAAGAGCTGCATCGGCTCGACCTGGTGCCGCTACGGCGTGCAGGACTCGACGGCGCTCGCGATCCGCGTCGAGGAGCGCTACCGCGGCCTGCGCGCGCCGCACAAGCTCAAGTCCGCCGTCTCGGGCTGCATCCGCGAGTGCGCCGAGGCCCAGAGCAAGGACTTCGGCATCATCGCGACCGAGCAGGGCTGGAACCTCTACGTGTGCGGCAACGGCGGCGCGCAGCCGCGCCACGCCGACCTGCTCGCGACCGACGTCGACGAGGCGACGCTGATCCGCCTCATCGACCGCTTCCTCATGTACTACATCCACACCGCGAACCCGCTCGAGCGCACGGCGCGCTGGCTCGAGCGGCTCGACGGCGGGCTCGAGTACCTCGCGCCGGTCGTCGTCGACGACGAGCTCGGCATCGCGGCCCAGCTCGAGCGCGACATGGAGCGGCTGGTCGCGAGCTACGCGTGCGAGTGGGCGGCCGTCGTCCGCGATCCCGCGCGCCGGCGCGCACTTCGCGATCGCGCGCCGCGCGGCGACCGTCGGCCGGCGTTCGTCCGCGCCCGCGGCCAGAAGCAGCCCGCAGCCGTGGGACGACGACACGCCGCTGCCCCCGCTTCCGGCCGGCGACCGAGCCGGGCAGCGACTGGGTGCGGGTCGCGCGCGCGCCGACGTGCCGCGCGACGGCGGCCTCACGATCGCGCACGGCGGGCTCCGCGTCGCCGTCTTCCACTTCGCGACTCGGAACGAATGGTTTGCGACGCCAGGCCACCTGCCCGCACCGCAAGGACGACGTCCTCGGGCGCGGCCTCCTCGGCACGCACGACGGCACGCCCAAGGTCGCCTGCCCGCTCCACAAGAAGACCTTCGCCCTCACGACCGGCGAGGGACTGAACGACGCCCGCTACTGCATCCGCACCTACCCGGTCGAGGTGCGCGGCGACCACGTCTGGGTGAAGCTGCCGCCGCGCAGTCGCCGTCGACGACGCACGTCGCGACCACGAGCGAGGAGTCCGCATGCGCGCGCGCCTGACGCGCCGGCCGCTCGTCGACGCGAGCGTCGTGACCGCGCTGCTGCTCGCCACCGTCTGGCTCGGCTCGCGCGGCGGACGCGATCTCGACCCGGCGCTCTTCGGATACGCCGCGCGCGACGGTCGTCGCGGTCTTCGGCGTGACGTGGCGGGCGAGTGCCTTCTGGCGGCGCCCGGCTTCGGCCGTCTATGGACGCGCGCTGCTCGCAGCGCTCGTCGCCCCCGCCGCTTCTTCGCCGATGCTCCGCTCGGCGGGCACGCGACCTCGCGGCGCAGACGTTCATCGCACGCCGCTCCCGTCTCCGCTGGGCTCGCGCACATGGCCCTCTCGCTCGGGACGCTCGCGAGCTTCGCGATCACCATCCCGCTCGTCTTCGGCTGGCTGCACTTCGAGGCGGACGGGCAATCGCACTATCGCCCGATGCTCTTCGGGTTCCCCGCCGGCCCGGCGCTCGCGATCGACGGCATCCCGGCCTGGTTCGTCTTCCACGGCCTCGCGCTCGCCGGCGCTCGCGGTGACGCTCGGGACCGGCTACTTCCTCGCCGCTCGCCTCCGGACGCGCAGCGCATCCCGGGCGTCACCAGCGGCAGGCATGTCGCGCCGCTCGTTCTGCTGCTCGTGGTCGCGCTCTCGGGTCTCGCGCTGCCGGCGAGCCGCACGAGCCCCGTCGCCTTCGCGATCGCCTCGCGCGTCCACGAGCTCGCCGTCATCGTGCTCTTGGTCGCGTTGCCGTTCTCGAAGCTCGCGCACGTGCTCATTCGGCCCGCTGCAGCTCGGCGCCCGCGCCATGCAGAGCGGCCCGACGCCGAGCGTCGCCTGTGTGCGTGCGGCGCGATCGCTGGCACCCGCGGCGCAGCTCGCCGCGGTCGAAGCGTTGCTCGCCGCGCAGCGGCGCGCGCTTCGCCGGGCACCAGCGGCACTGTCCGCACGTGCCGGCGTCGCCTCGTCGCCGCGGCGCAAGCGCACCTCCTCGGCGCGCCGTTTCACCCCGATCTCGTCGCCGCCAGCCCCGAGCGGCCCAACCGAAAGGTGGCGTGACGCCATGGCAGAGCTTCCCGCCGATCCCGCAACGCTCGCCGACGCAGTTCGGTCCGCACCTCGCCTGGGAGCCGCCGGGCGGGTTCGCCGCGCGCGGCGCGCCCGATCGTACGGTGAAGACCCACTGCTGCTTCTGCGGCCAGCAGTGCGGCGTCCAGCTGCAGGTGAAGGACGAGCGCGTCGTCGGCGTCGAGCCGTGGGAGGAGTTCCCGTTCAACGCGCGGCAAGCTCTGTCCGAAGGGCGTCAAGCGCTATCTCCAGAACAACCACCCTGACCGCCTGCTCCGACCGCATGGTGCGCACCGGACGCGGCTTCGCGCCGATTCCGCTGGGACGAGGCGCTCGACCAGGTCGTCGAGCGCATGCGCGCGCATCCAGGCGCGCCACGGCCCGGACGCCTTCGCCGTGCTCTCCGGGCGCCTCGCTCACCAACGAGAAGGCGTACCTGATGGGCAAGTTCGCGCGGCTCGCCGTCGGCACGCGCAACATCGACTACAACGGCCGGCTCTGCATGGTCGCGGCCGGCGCCGGCAACCTGAAGGCCTTCGGCATCGACCGCGCCGCCAACCCGTGGGCCGACATCGCCGCGACCGACCTGCATCATGGTGCTCGGCTCGAACGTCTCCGAGTGCAGTCCGATCACGACCGACTACATCTGGCGCGCCCGCGACCGCGGCGCGCAGCTGATCGTCGTCGACCCGCGGCTCACGCCGATCGCGCGCACCGCCGACCTCTACCTGCCGGTGCGCCCGGGCCGCGACGTCGCGCTGCTGAACGCCATCCTCCACGAGGTGATCCGGCTCGGCGGCGTCGACCACGACGTTCGTCGCGCGCGCACACGAACGGCTTCGACGACGTGCTCGCCGCCGTCGCCGACTACGCACCCGAGGCCGTCGAGCGCGCGGTCGGCATCCCGGCCGCAGCGCATCCGCGAGGCCGCCGACGCTCTGGACGCAGGCGCCGCGCACGATGCTCGCTGCACGCGCGCGGCATCGAGCACCACACCAAGGGCGTCGACAACGTGCTCGCCTGCATCAACCTCGTGCTCGCGACCGGCAAGATCGGCCGTCCCGGGCTGCGGCTACGCGACCATCACCGGCCAGGGCAACGGTCAGGGCGCGCGCGAGCACGGCCAGCGCTGCAACCAGCTGCCCGGCGCGCGCGACGTCGAGAACCCGGCGCACCGCGCCGCTCGTCGCCGCCGCGCTGGGGCGTGCCCGAGGAGCGCATTCCCGCGCAAGGGCGCGACCGCGCCCGAGATCGTCGAGAAGATCCACGCGCGGCGAGATCCGCGGCCTGCTCTCGCTCTGCTTCAACCCGCTCGGTGTCGCTGCCCGACGCCGCGCTACACGCGCGCGGCGCTCGAGCGCCTCGACTTCTTCGTCACGATCGACTTCTTCCTCTCGGAGACGGCGCAGCCACGCCGACCTCGTCCTGCCGGGCTCGCTGCACGAGGAGGACGAGGGCACCGTCACGAGCGCCGAGGGCCGCGTCATCCGCATCCGCGCGGCGGTGGCGCCGCCGGGCGAGGCGCAGCGCGACTGGGAGATCATCTGCGACCTCGCCGACCGGCTCGGCGCTCGAGACCGCTTCGACGTTCACACTCGCGCGCGCGAGATCTTCGACGAGCTGCGGCGCGTCTCGACGGGCGGCATCGCCGACTACTCCGGCATCACCTGGGAGAAGATCGACGCGCAGCTCGGCGTCTTCTGGCCGTGTCCCGAGCGAGGACCATCCGGGCACGCCGCGCCTCTTCGAGGACGGCCGCTTCCACCACCCCGACGGGCGCGCGCGCTTCCACGCCGTCACGTATCGGCCGCCCGCCGAGGACGTCGACGCCGAGTATCCGATCATCCTCACGACCGGCCGCGTCGTCTCGCAGTTCCTGAGCGGCAACCAGACGCGGCGCATCGGCCCGCTCGTCGACCAGTACCCGACGCCGCAAGGTCGAGATCCATCCGCGCGCTCGCGGCGACGCTCGCGCATCGCACGACGGCGAGCCGTACGGCGTCGTCGAGCCGGCGCGGCCATCTCGACCTCCGGCGCACGTGGTCGCGACCATCCGGCCCGACACCGTCTTCATCCCGTACCACTGGCCGGGCGACGCAGCTCGGCCAACCGCCTGACGGTGCGCGCGTACGATCCGATCGCCGGCATCCCGGAGTTCAAGGTCGCGCGCCGTGCGCATCGAGAAGCTCCGCCCGCGCTCGAGGCCGCATGATCGGCGAGCTCTTCGTCGACGCCAACCGCTGCATCGGCTGCCGCGCCTGCGTGCAGGCGTGCAGCGAGTGCCCGAGCACGACGGCCAGTCGATGATCCACCTCGACTGGCTCGAGCGCGCGACCACCGGTGCAGACCGCGCCGACGGTGCTGCATGCACTGCGCCGAGCCGGCCGTGCGTCGCGGTCTGCCCGACCGACGCGATCAAGATCGACGCCGACGGCGTCGTGCTCTCGGCGCTGCGCCGAGCGCTGCATCGGCTGCGGCAACTGCGCGCTCGCCTGTCCGTTCGGCGTGCCGCAGATCGACCTCGCGCAGGCGCTGATGCGGAAGTGCGACCTCTGCTACGACCGCACCTCGGTCGGCCAGAAGCCGATGTGCGCCGACGGTCTGTCCGTCGGGCGCGCTCTTCTACGGCACGCCCGAGGAGGTCGAGCGACCTGCGCCGCGCCCGCGCCGCAGAGCCGCTTCGTCTTCGGCGACGAGCGCGTGCGCACCCGCAACCACCTCATGGTTCCGCTCGCCGTCGACGCCGGTCGTCGTCGGCGTCGACGGCGACGGCCCGCCGCGCACGCCCGCCGAGCAGCACCTCGAGGAGGCCCTATGTTGACCCGTGATCCCGTTCGCCCGTTTCCCGCGACCGTCGCCGACGAGCGCCGCGCTCGACCGCCGCCGCTTCCTCGGCGTCGCCGCGCGCGCCGCGATGCGCTGGTCGCTCGCCGGCGATCGCTCGGCTGGCGCGCCGAGCGCCGACGCCGACACCGCCTCCCATCGATGCCCGACGACGCGATCGCCGACGCTGGCGGTCGGCGAGAGCCCGCATGTCGTCGCCGCCGACGGCGACGGCGAGGCGCTGGCGGTCCGCCTCGACGCGGCGACGGTCGTCGCCTTCGACCGCCGCTGCCCGCACCTCGGCTGTCCGGTGCGTCTGGTCGGCCGAGCGCGGCCGCTTCGAGTGTCCCGTGCCACCACGCCGCGTTCGACGCCCGTGCCGGGCGCCGTGCTCTTCGGCCCGCCGCGCCGCGGCCTCACCCCCGCGATCCGATGAGGTCCGCATGAGGCATCTCCGCGAGCTTGCCCGCCGCGCCGGCCACTGGCCGACCGCTCCTCGCCGCCTTCATCTACTTCGACGCTCAGCTTCTGCAGTCTGGTACCTGCTCGGCCCGCTCGGCAACTTCATCGCCGAGGACCTGCAGCTCTCACGCTCGCCGAGAAGGGCTTGCTGGTCGCGACGCCGCTGCTCGGCGGCTCGATCTGCCGCATCGCTGATGGGCGGGCTCACCGATCACGTCGGGCCGCGCCGCGACCGGCCTGATCGGCATCACGCTGACGCTTCCTGCCGTTGCTGCTCGGCTGGCTCGTCGCCGACTCGTAGCCGCGATGCTGTTCGTGGTCGCGCTGCTCCTCGGCGTCCCGGGCGCGAGCTTCGCGGTCGCGCTGCCGCTCGCCGTCGCGCTGGTACCCGCCCGAGCATCAGGGCCTGGTGATGGGCATCGCCGGCGCCGGCAACTCGGGCACCGTGCTCGCCGTCGCTCTTCATGCCGCGCCTCGCGGCGGCGTATCGGCTGGCAGGCGGCGATCGGCTGCGCGCTCGCTGCCGATGACGGCGCTCGCGGCGCTGGTCTTCCTCCGTGCGCCGAAGGACAGCCCGAACCAGCCGCCGCCGACGCGCGCTCGACGCGAGTACATCGCGCGTGCTGCGCGCAGCTCGACACGCTCTGGTTCTGCCGTCTTCTACAGCATCACGTTCGGCGGCTTCGTCGGCCTGCGAGCGTGCTCGCGCATCTTCTTCCACGACCAATATCGGCGTCGAGCAAAGTCGCGGCCGGCGATCTGACCGCGCATCTGCGTCTTCGCCGGGAGCTTCATGCGGCCGCTGGGCGGCTGCTCGCCGACCGCCACGGCGGCATCCGCGATGCTGCTAGCGGCGCTCTACGGGCTCGTCGGCGATGCTGCTCGTGGCGATCGCGGCGCCTCCCGCCGTTGACGGCTCGCCGTACCGCTCTTCGTGGTCACGCCTCGCGCTCCTCGGCGCCGGCAACGGCGCCGTCTTCCAGCTCGTGCCGCTGCGCTTCCAGCGCGACGTCGGCCGTCATCACGGGCCTCGTCGTGCGCCGCCGGCGGGCTCGGCGGCTTCTTCCTGCCGTCGGCTGCTCGGCCGTGCTGACGCGACGCGACCGGCACGTGCGCGAGCGGGCTTCGCGGCGCTCGCCGCTGTCTGCCTCTGGGGCATGAGCCTTGATCTTCGCCGTGAAGGGTGCGGCAGCTGACGTGGGCCACTCGAGCTCGGCCGTGCCTGGCGCGCGAGCGGCGAGCTTCCTCGCCCGGACGCTGAGGCCGGAGCCATGCGCATGCGTGGTGTCACGCTGCCCGCGGTGCTCGCCGTCGCGGTGCGATGGCCAGCCCAGGACCGCCCTTCGTGCCGCTGTTTCCCAGTCGGTGCTGCCTCACCGTCGCGGACCGGACGGCTCGACGACCCTCTCCAGGCGAAGCGATCGCCTTCCGCGGCGAGTCAAGCCGACTGGTTCGACGCGCCGGCGGCGCCACCGCGAACAGCGACATGGCCACCTGGAACTGCACGCAAGTCGGCTGCTCGCGAAGTGGCGCATGCTCTCCGGGTTCCTCCAGTATCAGCACACGATCCGCCGAGGACGCCGCAGCACGCCGCCGGCATCGGCGGCACGTACCGCGCCAACACCAAGAGCGACTTCCAGGAGGGCGGTTGGCTCCGTCAGGGTGGTCAGCAGGAGGGCGAGGGCACGCAAGGCGACTGGCGTCCTCACCGTGCAGGGCGGCCGCGTGCGCTATCAGGACGGGCTCGAGTCGGTCTCCGAAGCAGCCGCTCCTGGAATGGGTGCGGAAGAACCGCATCGCCGAGCGCCTTCCGATCGGCCCCTTCGACTTCACCCACATCGGGCGGAGTCAGACGGCGGACGCGTCACGTCCCGGAGAACCCGTGCTTGCTCCTCTCCGGGTACTACTTCCTCCCAATCCGGGCGGGTTCGAGATCAGCGCCGGGCGCCACATGGGGATCGACCTCGGCGGCCTCACGCTGATGAAGAAGGACAGCCCGGAATTTCCTGCCCGGCATGGAAGGGCGGCTCTTTCTACATTCACTATCGCGACCATCGCCCCGACGACGGCGACGTCGTCGTCCTCGACAACCGGCCGCTCGCCGCCCGCCAGACCGACCAGCGCGGCATCGAAGTCGAGACGATCGGCGAGCTCGTTCATAACGCGCGCTCGGTCCGATACGTCGAGGGCTCGCGTGGTCGGCGGGTCAGGTCGGCGAATGGCAGTCGCTCGATCAGCGCAGCTGGGCCTACGCGCTCGAAGGCGGCTGACTGTTTTCGCCAGCGTACCGTGGACCCCGTGGATCCGCACCGGCATCTTTCGGAGCTCCGGCGACGACGATCCCGGCGACGGCGACCATGGGACGTTCTCAGCTGCCGCCGACGTCGCATCTTACGCCTTTACACGCCCTTCTACAACTTGATTTGTCAACCAGGATGTGATGCTGCAGCTTGATCACCGCGCCGCTCGCGCGCAGCTCATGACCCGGATGGACTCACTGGCTGCGCGTGACCGAGGGCCGCGACCTCCTGTTTCGGCGGCGGCGCCACCAAGCGCGATTTCTTCGGTTGTTATGTATCCGCCGTTGCCGCCGGCGGGGCTCGCACGAAACGGCGTACGTCATCGAGGCGACGGTCACGTACACCCTCTCGCGGAACGTGGAGCTCTCGGCGTATTGCGGACACGCCTTCGGCCAGGGCGCGTGGTGCAGAAGGGGCGCTTCCCGCGCGACCACGAGCTCACCTACGGCTTCGCTGTCGAGGGACCGTCACCTTCTGACGGCCGCGGACTCCGCTTGACCTTGGGAAGGTGCGCCGTCTAGCTTCCGGCCGTTCGTCGCCGGAGCCTTCCGACGAAACCTGGCCATCGTCCATCGCCGCACCTGCCCACTCTGCGCGAGGGGCCAGCGGTGCGATTCGGCGTCCACGTCGCCGGCGAGCGCGTGGTCGCGTCGAGCCCGATCCCGACGACGTCTGGAGCCGCGGCTACGTCTGTCCGAAGGGCGCGCTGCTCGGGCAGCTGCACGCACGATCCCGATCGCCTCGCGCGCGTCCCGATGATCCGCGACGGCATCGACGCTGGCGCGAGGCGGATCTGGGCCTGAGGCGTTCGCGCGCGCCGAGGAGCTGCTCGCCGGCGTGATCGCGCGCCACGGCAAGGCAGGCGGTCGACCGCGTACATCGGCAACCCGACCGCCACAACTTCTCGCTCAGTCGCTACGTCGGGCTCTTCATCGGGCATCGTCGGCGCTGCCGACGCATCTACTCGGCCGGCACCGTCGACCAGTGGCCGAAGAACTGTCGCGCCGCGCTGCATGTACGGCAACATGTGGGCGATCCCGACGCCCGACCTGCACCGCACCGACTACCTGGTCGTGCTCGGCGGCAACCCGCAGGCGTCGCAGGGCAGCCTGCTCGCGTGCCCCGACATGCTCGGCGAGCTCGACGCGATCCGCGCGCGCGGCGGCAAGGTCGTCGTCGATCGACCCGCGCCGCACCGGCACCGCGCGAGCACGCCGACGAGTGGCTCCCGATCCGTGCCCGGCACCGACGCCGCGCTCCTGCTCGCGATCGTGCACGTGCTCTTCGCGGAGGGACTCGTCGACCTCGGCGCGCTCGCCGAGCTCGTGAACGGGCGTCGACGACGTGCGCGCGCTGGCCGCGGACTTCACGCCCGAGGCGGTCGAGCGCGCCTGCGGCATCCCCGCCGACGACGATCCGCCGCTCGCGCGCGAGCTCGCGACGCGCCGACGCGCGGCCGTCTACGGCCGCATCGGCACCTGCAACGCAGGAGTTCGGCACGCTCGCGTCGTGGCTCGTCGACGTCGTGAACGTGCTGACCGGCAACCTCGATCGCCCGGGCGGGCTCGATGTTCGGCGAAGCCCGGTCGCGTGGTCGGTCGACGTCGCTGCCGCATCCCGACTTCGCGCGACGGCTTCACGTTCGGCCGCTGGAAGAGCCGCGTGCGCGGCGTGCCCGAGGTGCTCGGGCAGGTGCCGCTGTCGTGCCTCGCCGAGGAGATCGCGACGCCGGGCCGGGCCAGATCCGCGCGCTCGTCACGATCGCCGGCAATCCGGTGATCAGCGGCCCGGACGCGCGCCGCGCTCGACGCCGCGCTGCCGGAGCTCGAGTGCATGATCAGCGTCGACAACTGGCTGAACGAGACGACGCGCCACGCGCACGTCATCCTGCCCGGGCTCTCCGCCTCGAGCAGCCGCACTGACGACATGATCTGGCTCTGGGCCGTGCGGAGCGCGGGCAAGTGGTCGCCCGCCGTCTTCCCGCCGCCTGAGCAATACGTAACTGAACGAAGTACAC
>ERZ1370068.7897-contig-6789_pt1 | contig 92164 bp, 145 predicted proteins | sample MGYA00561227_ERZ1370068 | MGnify/ENA primary metagenome ERZ1370068 (study PRJEB38410, sample SAMEA6850437) | metagenome | study: Metagenomic assessment of the ecological functions of the soil: analysis of the soil microbiota associated with the... | reverse complement strand
CTTAACGTGTTGTAGCATGCTCGCAAAAATCAGGTCCGGCCAGGCAGCCACTGCCCCAGCCGGCGCCTCCAATCGAGGCTAGCGGTCCGATCGACTGGGTGCCCGTGGCCATGTGGGGAACCGGAGAGAAGGCGGACGTTTGGAGGGTGGTCTTGCCTGGCGGCGTGCCAGCAGGGCAGCAGTGCCTCAGATCGTGCAAGCGTGCCACGCGGCGAGATGGACTTGGGCTTGCCAGCGCGGTGTGCCCAGTATGTCCGGTCAACCGTCTGCCAAATTGCCGCAACTGCGATTGAGGGATCGCCGGCGAGCCGCGTCGAATGCGGCATGCGACACGCCTCCTCGGCTACCCCAGCGAGCCACCAGAACTGATAGATAACATCACCGCGGGCATCGCCACGGCGATTGGATACTGCGACGACCATCCATCTGGACCGATCTCGATGGCCCATCATCTCCATCATCACAGACGTTCTGAAGGGCCATCCCACGAGCGTGAGGCGTCATTCTTCCGGCATCTCCGTTGCGACCACCATGTCTCCTACGGCTATGCCATCGGCTCAGGGCAAGCCCGTCTTCTTAACGCCGAAAGACGCGTTCAAGGCCTCGAATGAAGCGGCAGGTGCTCTCGGCATATTTGATACTCACCGCTTAAAGCGCCATCGGAACGGCGCCGACAAGAAGTGGCTCCACAATTTCAGACAGGACGATGAGTGGAATCTCTGCCTGAGAGCGGGCACGGTTGTGGCTCGCAGATCAGGAGCGACGATGAGCAAAGAGCACGACGGAACCACTCGCCGGCCTTCAAGGCCAAAGTGGCGCTGGCAGCGATCAAGGGTGAGCGGACGATTGCACAGTTGGCGGATCAGTTCGACGTCCACCCGAATCAGATCACGAGTTGGAAAGCGCAGCTGGAAGGCGGTGCGGCGGATCTGTTCGGGTCGGGCAGCGGCAAGGGGCCTACAACGCCGCCCGTCGACGTGAAGGCGCTGCACGCCAAAATCGGCGAGCTGACGTTGGAGAATGATTTTTAGAGGGCGCGCTCAGCAAGGCGGGATTGCTGAACGCAAAGCGATGATCGACCGTGACCACGCGTTGAGCGTCACCAAGCAGGCCGAGGCCGTCGGCATTGCGCGCAGCACGGTGTACTACCTGCCGCGCCCAGTGTTGGCGGCCGACCTCGCCCTCATGCACCAAATCGACAAGCTGCATCTGGATTTCCCCTTCGCAGGGGCGCGGATGTTGCGCCGTCTATTGGCTGCCAATGGGAGCAAGGTCGGACGGCGTCACGTGAAGACGCTGATGGTTCGCATGGGGATAGAGGCGCTCTATCGGCGTCCGCGCACGACGAAGCCAGAACCGAGCCACAAGGTCTATCCGTATCTCTTGCGCGGCGTGGAGATCACGCGTCCGAACCAGGCCTGGGCGATGGACATCACCTATATCCCCATGGCGAAGGGCTTTGTCTACTTGGCCGTCGTGCTCGACTGGTTCAGCCGCCGTATCTTGTCGTGGCGCGTGTCGATTACGATGGAAGCATCGTTCTGCATCGAGACATTGGAGGAGGCGCTGGCAAAGCACGGCAAGCCGGAGATCTTCAACACGGATCAAGGCTCACAGTTCACGAGTGCAGCGTTCACGGACGTTCTAATCAGGAACGAGATCAGGATCAGCATGGATGGCAAAGGGGCTTGGCGGGACAACGTGTTCGTGGAGCGGCTTTGGCGATCCGTGAAGTACGAGGAGGTCTACCTGCGCGCCTACGACAGCGTTTCGGACGCGCGCGTCTCGATCGGATGCTACCTCGATCTTTACAATCGCCGCCGTCCGCACTCGAGCCTTGACGGCATGACGCCCGATCAAGCCTACTTTGGTCCACAGAGCATGCTGCCGATCCGCTTGGCAGCTTAACCCCCGGCAGAGGATCCACTTATCGAAGCGGAAAAACTGTCTAAACAAGCGGGGCCACCTCAGACCTCGCCAACACACAATTAGGGGATGCCCGTGAGGCCCTCGCCAGCACGATCATTGCAGCAGCACCGTTGTTCTCTCGATCAGCGCCAGGCGCTCTAGTTCCAGCATCATTTGCGAAGATAGAATTCGCCACGAGTTGCTTCGCGTGCGTCAAACAACAAAACTGGGTTTGCGTGTCCATGACCACGAGGCAGGCCCGCCCATAGATATTGTGAGCCGAAACAATGACGCCAACACTCACGGTTGACCCCGCCGGCCAAATCCTCACTTGAGCGAAGACGCCGAAAAGCCGCTCGGCTATTCGGCATTGGAAGCCGTCGGTCAGTCCGTTGAAACTATCATCCCCGCATCTGCGCGGCCCGCATATAGCGCCGGCTTTCAAAGGTTTAGAAGACGGGGTCAGAGCAGATTGCCGGAAATCGTCACGTCGCCGGCGCGCCATAAGAGCGGTGCAATCGTCAGACTGCAAATCTCCGTCAAGAGCCGTCCATGGAGCTCATGGGGAGATCATCGCCGTCGCAGCAATGATGAAGCCCTAGGCTTAAGCGCGTGCAGCAGTCTCGCGGTCCCCGGGTTCAATTGTCGGCATTTGCACGTTCGGTCCTCGCGTCGTGGAGACTCAAGGCACCATGGGTTGCGTCACCTCCAATCACACAGTTAGGACGGCTGGTGCAGAGGGAAAGCTATTGAACGGAAGAAGGCGCTATGCGGACGGCATTGCGGGAAACATTGAGTGGTGGCGTCTCGGATTGACGGCGAACCTCTGCAAACGCACGGTCGGTCCATCTGGGTCATCGTGTCGCGGTGCGGTTTTGGTCCGTTAGCGGAGCCAAGCGGCCTTGACGAGGGGGCTTGGACGACACTCGCACGTTCAGGGCTGACGTCTAACTCCACCGCAAACTATGCGAACGCCGGCGATCGTTGTTATCGCTGACGCCGCGCCCGCAGGCCGAACGGGTCCTCGCGGCGGGCGAGCTTGCGATAGGTGGTCAGATCGTCCTCTTCGAGTGCGGGTCCCTCGCCACGTCGCCCGCCGGCGCCCGTGCTCGGTCCCAACGGCAGCGAGGTGCCGACGCCGGCATAGATATACCGGTTGCCGAACGCCTGCTTCAACGCCGCGAAGGTGGGCTCGCCCGTGCAGTGGCCGGGGGCGACGTTCTCCACCTTGAAGGTGTCCTTGAGCGCCGCCACAGCCTTCGCAATGGCGTCATCCGGCGCGACGACGAGGTGGAACCCGCCGGCGATCAGGTGGATTTTGGGATTGATGGCCGCCGCCGCCTCGACGATCTTGTCGATCCCGGGGTGCGAGCAGCCGACCACGAGCACGAGGCCGTCCGGGGTGTTGACGGCAAGAGACAGCTCTCTGAGTTCCCTGGTGCCGGGGGCGTCGGACACGAGCGCAATCAGCGTGATGCCGGGAGCGATCTCGGTCGTCTTGTCGATAAGCTCGAAGTTGGCGCCCTGCCAGGCGGTGCCGAATGTCATGACCTCCGGCGGCTTGCCGTCGTAGTAGCGCATCTGCGGCGGCAGGGATCTCGTCCTTGCGGTAGAAGCTCGATGGCAGCGACGAGCCGTAAATGCCGAAGCCTTCCTTGGGAGCGTAGATTTTCACCTTCGGGTTCACGCTCAAGACGTGGCTCAGGCCCGCCATATGGTCGGAGTGGCGATGCGATAGGACGACGAAATCGAGATTGGTAAGGTCGATGCCCTTCGCCTTAACGTTGGCAGCGAAGATGTCGCGATCGTTGCCGGTGTCAAAGAGGATCCGCTTGCCGGCGACCTCGACGAGCGCGGAGAAGCCCCAATCCTTCTTCATCGCGGCATCGGTGCCGAAGGCGTCGTAGAGGATCGTAATCTTGGACTCGGCAGCGACGGCCGTTTCAGTCATGGCTGCCAGGGTGGCGGCGCAGGCGAGCGAGCCTGCAATGAGCCATGTCAGGTTGAGCTTCATGGACGCTGCTCCTTTTGGTTGAGTTGAGACGAGGTCTTCGCCGTCCACAATCATACAGCGACAAGCGCATGAGCCCTAGCCTGCCGGGTACCACGGTACGGCGACGGTCAGCTTTCTGCCCGCACCGGCTCAAGGGGATCTGGGCTGGCCCCTGATAACCAAAATTGTCACGCCGCACATCGCGAAACGCAACGACGGGGCCCTGCCGGTCCATCGGACCGGCCAAATGCCGTCCTCTGGAGCCAGCAGGAGGTGCACTCAGCAAGGCGCAAATCGCGGTCCCTGCGGAGGCGCCCTAATCCTCCCCGAGGCGTGTGACTTCGGCGCGCGATCCTGAGGGAACCCACGCGCAGGACGCCTCGAGGTCTTGCTGCTTCGTCCTTCCGATGCGGCCGGGGTATCCTTCTCCCGGGCCTCCTTGAGGGAGCCTCCCATCATCGCGATGGAGGATCCCCGGAATCAAAATCAACTCCCCTTGTCCCCAATTTTGTCCGAGAACGACTTGAAACGTCCAGCCGCTCTTCCCTTGCCGCGGACGAGCTGGGCGCGGCTTACGAGAACCTGCGCGCGCTGTGCACGACCACAAGCCGCCGAATCGATGCCAAAGTTCGCAGGTGGCGAACTCAAAGCGCTTCTCTACGACGAGTGAAAGCGCTGCGGGCGTTATCGCGCGGATCAGACGGCAGCGCCTCGAAGCGAGCCAAGATCCCTCGACCATGCGTGCAGTGAATGTAGAATGTCAAGTGAGGTGGGCCCTGTTTCACGCGGGCCCGAAATTGCCCGAACGGAACTCGGCACACAACGATAAACCGAACCCACCAGATCTGTTCACCCAACTGAAAAGACTGGTGGCTGCGGGGGCTCGAAGCCACCTGTTCCGAACAGAATTGTTTGTCCGGGCTCGTGGGCGCCATCAGCGAGGACCGAAAGGCTTGGCTGAAAATCAGGATGCTCGATGGTTTCGATTTACCCGAAAGGCAGCAGCCTTTTAACAAACAGATCAATTACTTGAGAATAGTGCAACAGCTGGAGTGCTGCTAGTCCCGATCGGAGTTCGGCCTTCGGCCAGGCCCAGACACTTGGCGTACAGATGAAGGTGGCGGTCTTGCAACGGCGGATGAATCTTTCGGTGAGCCCCCTTCCGTCGCAACCCTTGCTGAGAGCAAATACAACTTGCGGGAGCACTAGGCACGGCAGCTCACAGGCTTGAGAGCCTGCAGTCGCGATGGAGGGCATTGTCATGCGTGACCCTCATGCGCCCGCATGGACAAAATTCACCGTATTTGCCGCCGCGGTTCTTCGTGGCCGTAGGTCTAACGTCGAGGGTCGCAGCGCAGGCCAATTCGATCGTCTGTTCGTGTTTGGCGACAGCCATGCTGACCTCACACTTTCGGACAGCCCCGCTCGAATCCGCTTGCGCCACCTGACTGAAGTTGAATCTGTGGCGCGTTTACCCTGTAGCCACTTGCAAAAGAACTCAATCCCAGGAATCATAACGGATGTCGCTGTGGGCGGAGCGACAGCCGACCCGAAGCTCGGGAACCCCTTCCCTAATAGCCCCTGGGATAGCGCCGCCACCGAACCTGCCAGAGCAGGTTCAGGCATTTCTCAGCACCAATCCCTCGTTTGGTTCGCGCAATTTGCGACCATCAACATCGGCGGCAATGACATCCGTGACATCCTCACAAATACACCGGCTCAGAACCTAGCCCTCGGTTACCCAGCGTCGATCACCTCCTGAACGCCAAGGAGTTCGCCGACAAGACGACGGAGTTTGCCACCAAGCAAATCGGTCTCTGCAAGACGCTGGCGCACGGAACTTTATTCTTGTGGATTCAGCAGCATATCCGGTTTGCCAGAGCTGCAAGACAATCTCAAAGGGCTTCCTCCGGCCGTTGCAGACTTCATCTCCAAGAGCGCAGACGCTTATGCGAAAGCCTATTTCGGAAGGTATGCAGACCCAGCTGACCCCACTCGCCAACGCGGGGGTTCGCTTCTTCATGTTCGACCTCGCGCGTCTTGGCGCCAAGGTCAATGAGGACCCGGCGAGATACGGCTTTGTGGGGTTCCGTTGCCCGCCACCAGCTCTCCAGCCCGTGGCGGCTCGATCGATAGCGCGCAGCAGAACCAATATTATTTTGGTCCCGATGGTCTCCACTACCAACGCCGGCTTCGCCTTGGTCGCAGCCCACATGGACAACATCGTCATGGCGCCGGACACTATCGCCGTCCAGCCGGGCATCGCAACGAGCACCACGAGCGCTTTCACCAGCTCGGTTTTGGGCCGCCCGATGCCATGCGCGGACAAAGGGAGGCCTCGACTACGTCGCCACGACGGCTGCCGGTGGCCCGATGGGCCTCGGTTATGGCGACGGCGCACGCGCACGGCCGACGGCTCCGTCGAGCTGCCTCACAGCTTACGCCATGGGCACGTTCTGTCGGCGCAACGCGGTCCACTCCTTTCGAACAGGTGGGCTTCGATTTCGAGGCCCCATCGGGAACGGTCGGGCTTGAGGTACAGCGCCAACCGCAACCTGATCATCGGAGTTGCCGGCAACTATACGGCCGCCAATGCCGACCTCAATGGCGGCGCGTCGATCGACGTCGACACCCTGCAAGTTGCGGCCTACATCTCCTATGTGCGACCCGGCAACTGTTCGCCGAGGCGCTTGTGGCCTACGGGCATCGACGACCTGGACCTCGCCCGCCCCGGCGTGCTCGATCCGGTCCGCAGCAGCACCGATGCCAACTCGTTTGCCGCTGCCGCGCGGGGCGCCTACCTCTTCGACTTCGGCAGCCTGCGCGCGAGCCCGATCGCTGGGCTCACCTACATGCACTCCAGAGTCGACGGCTACACCGAAAAGGGCGACGAGCTGCTTACCTTCAACGTGTCGGCACAGACAATTGATCTGCTGGTTGGCAATATGGGTGTGCAATTCCGCACGCAGTTTCTGGCCGGCGGCAACCTGGTCAGCCCGTTCGTGAACATCACGCTCGAACACCAGTTCGGGGACAACACGCACATGATGACGGCCAACCTGACCCAGGCGCTCTACCGCCCATCTTGACGGCGGTACCCAACTTCGATACGCGCACTTACGGCAGGGTCGAAGGGGCTTGACGTTCCAAATGGGCGAGGATGTGAGCGCCACCGTGAACGCGGCATCCACCTTTGCGCGCGACGAGGGCAACGACTGGCGGATCAGCACTGCATTGAACTACCGGTTCTGGAGAAAGGTTCAAGCCTAAATCCGGAAAATCAGGCACATCGTCGTGCCTTGGGCAAGCAGGCTGTCACCGGCGTCAACGATCACGCCGTCCGGCGTGCGCGGACACCGCCGACGGAGAGTGAACACCCTCCGCGCGGGTCGCGCGCGGTCGTGTCGCTGATCGGCGGCATAGGGGCAGCTTGAGCTCGAGACCCCCTGATATAAATTTGCCCCATTTTCCAGGATGGTCGGCGCCGCGCAGCTTCATGCAGCCGCCGAGCGGCGTCGACACCACGCCCAACGCGCGGTGCCGAGCCAATGTGTTGGCGCTGCTCCGGCGTCGACGTTGCTGGCAATAGACGCGCTCACACGAGTACGCCCGAAGCTCCCCCTCATGTGACCGTCTAAGACGATCACCCTATGGCGCATTGATCGGGGAATCACGGAGAGCGCCTTGGCAATGCCGAGCCGCTGGCGCTGTCCGCCAGAAAACTCCTGCGGGTGGCGTGCATGCTCTCGGCCTCAACCCCCACACGGATGTGAGGTGCGCTACCCACCGATGCTTCTCGCGGCTCGTGGCCAGACGGAAGTTCTCCTGTGGCTCGGCCGACAATGGTGCCGGCGGAGAGGCGCGGATTGATCGAGAAATAGGGGTCCTGGAACACGATCTGCCCGCGCCGAAGGTGCTCCCACATCGCGCCTGGGGACAGCCCCGTCACGTCGACGCTGCCAAGTCGAATTGGCCGGCCGTCGGTTCGATCAGTTTCAGCAACCATGCGGAACCCAGGGTGGTTTTGGCACCACCCAGGCATGAGGACGGGATCTCGGACCAGACACACCGGATAGACGTCATACTCGGCGAATTGCCACGGCGATACTCGATAGCCCAACGGTCAGCAGAATTAGCAGGAGTCATCAGGGCATAAAGCGCTGGCGATAGCCCGATCTGCTTGTAGGTCGACCAGATGTAGGTCTGTACTCGTGTTGAGCGGGCCTTGCACGAGCGCGGTCCGAACAGTCTCATTGAACGAGAGGATGAACGAGAAGGTGGCGGCGCCCGAGACGCCGGGCCAGATGAGTGGCAGCTCGATGTCCCGGAAGGCGCGCCATCGGCCGGCACCGCTCATATGCGCTGCCTCCGGTTAGGACCGGATCGTACGTCGACATGGCCGTCAACACGACCAGAAGCGCGAACGGCAAGGCCCAAAGAATCTGCACGATGACGATGGTGCTGGAGCGATGGAGCAATCCCAACCTGCTTGAAGAAGAAGGCCACGGGCGATGCCCATGCTGACGCCTGGCACGAGAAGTGGCAGGGCAACATGAGCCCCAGGATCAATCGGGGCAGCTTGAGCTTCCCGATGTTGGAGATCGCCGCCACAAGAGCGAGCAAGGGCGTTGTGAGGGCGACGATCACAGCGGCTTCCATGCTCGTCACAACGGCGCCAGTCAGCAGCGGATTGCGCCACATCTCCACGTACCAGCGTAGCGTCGGCGCAGGTTCTGCGGCGGTCTCGGAGCAACAATGAGAAAGAAGAACGGCGGGACGAGTGGCAGATAGAGGAGTGCCAGCACAGCGCCGATCGCCGACCAGACGAGCCATGATCGCCATGTCATTGCACCCTCCAGGAGAGGATCTTGCCGAGGAAGGAGCGCAGGTCGAAGGGCGACATACCGTGACAGCGAGCAAGGCGCAGCATGGCGGCCGTCACGACCACTGAAGACATGGCTAGCTGACGAGCGGATAGTTGAGCACGTCGAGCGTGCTCGTGATTTCGTTGCCGATAAGCTGGTAGCCGACGCCGCCCAGTATGATCGGGACGGTGCTTTCCCGAAGCAGCCGACGAACGCGAAGATGATCGCCGCAAATACGCCCTGGACATCGACAATGGCAGCGTCACGTACCGAAAAGTGGGGTCCGGCGATCGCGCACCGAGCATGGAGCTCGCTTCGCCGAGCCTGTGGTCAATCCCGGCAAGAGAGATCCAGAGCGGAAAAATCATGAACGGCATGTAGGAGGAGATCATGCCGACGAGCACGGCGAAGTCGCTGTAGAGCAGCCAGTCGATCGGGGCCGGACACGATACCGATCTTGATCAGGCTTCTGTTGATGAGACCACTGCGTCCGAGCAGATAGGTCCAGGAGAAAACTCGGATCACGTAGTTGACCAGGAAAGGGATCGTGAAGAGCAAGCAGGACCAGCCGGGCTGCCGACGGCCTGGCGTGGCGGGCTAGTGTAAGCGATCGGGTAGGCAATGACGAGGCAGATCGTCGTTGCCGATCGAGACGAAAAGCTGCGGCCGAGCACAGATAGGCGGCTGCCCGTCAGGAACTCGACGTAGTTCGAAAGTTCGAAGGCAGGCACCATCTTCAGGGAGTGCCCGCTTCCAGAAGCTCACCACCACCATGAAGCCGAGAGGCAACACAAGGAGCAAGATCACAAACGCGACCGGCAACGACAACAAGACGCGGCGGCCGAGAAGCTTGAGACGCATGGCTACGGACTGAGCGAGGGAAGCTTCAATTGGTGAGAAAGTGAGGTGGTGGAGCGGTGCAGCAGACTGGTACCACCGCTCACGGCCGCACTACGCGCTAGCTCACGCAGACTTGAACCGAGACCATTGCGCCTCGTAGACGTCGACCGCCGTCGGCCAGCGGTTCTGCCATGTGCCACCCTTGGCGAACTTACGGCGCACGTTCTCGGTGATGCTGGTCACTTTTCCAGCCTCATCGCTGGAGAACTCATCCGTGTGCGCCTTTGCGTAGGCCGGCGCATCCGTGTTTGTCATATAGCCGCGCATGGTCGTAATCTTGGCGCCGTACCAGCCGCCGAGCATGTAGTCGAGGAGTTGATAGGTGGCAAGCTGTCCGCTCTGGCCGAGCGGTTTGCGTTCTTCACGATGTAGGCGGCCATGGCCCAGAAGCAGGTAGCCTTCCTTAGGATCGGCGTAGACAGCGTTCACGCCCTTGGATTTGGCGACGAAGACCATGGGTTCCCAGCAATCCATGACATAGACCTCTTTGTTGACAAGGAGGTCGACTGCCTGCTGGAAGCTGTTCCAGATGACGCGAAACTGGCCGGCTTTCTTCTGTTCGATCAGGAAGTCGACGACCTTCTTAAATTCCTCGGGCGTCATGTCGTCGACATTCTTGATGTCGGCTAGGCCGGCGGCCTTCATGTAGAGGCCGGTCTTTGCTGCTGCGGTGGTGTAGTTGTCCTCGAGGGCGACGTAGCCCTGAACTTGGGATCAAACAGCGCCGCATAGGAATCGAGAGGTCCCGTCTTTTCGGGCAAGTAAGCGAAGCTGTCGCCCTGCAGCACGGTCGGGCAGCCGTAGATCTTGCCGTTGTAACCGATGAAGTTGAACCCGGGCGATCCGACGGCGAGGAACTCACCGATGTTCTTGTTCTTCGCCCAGGCCGGCAGCTTGGAGATATCGAGCTCGTCGATGAGGTTGTTGTCGACGAGCGGCTTCTGCATACCGCCCACGATGTTGATGATATCGTAGGTACCGGTGCCGCCACCGGCCACGAGCACGTTCAAGATCGCCGATGGCGCATTTCCGATCGACACCAGGTTAACGTTATAGCCGCTCGCTTTGGTGTAGCGCGTCCAGTCGCCGCTCGGGTCGCCGACGCCGATGTCGGCGAAATTGATGGTTCCGGCCGCCAAAGCCGGGGAGAGCCGCCCAAGCACCGGAGCCGACACGCCCGCCAATGCGCGAGTTGCAGGGCATCGCGCCTGGAAAGTCCGGTTCTGAAATGCATATCCACCTCCCGGGTATGACTGGACCGAGCCATTCTGGCCTGCACGACCACCTCGTGCCACTACAAACGCTAGCGCCAGCAAGCAGGCCGTACGAGGGCGGAGCTCGCTCTCATTGCGCCGGCGGCAGATCTGCGGAATGCAACTTACGGCGATTGCCTTTGTCCTTAGCTTACCACGCCGCGGTCTGGATGGTGCACGGACCGGCTTGCCCTCGGACGCCGTTCATGGCGATATGCGCGCGCAAACGGGGCGCGGGACCTCAGGCGGCGCTTGCATGGCAACGGCACTGATCACGGGCTTCGAAGGCTATGGCGGACGCGGCCGCAACCCGGCAGGCGAGACGGCGCTGGCGCTCGACGGGCGCTCGATTGCGGGTGTCAGGGTGGCGGGCAGACGGCTTCTCGTCTCCTTCAGTCGACTGGCTGCGGGGCTCGAGGGCCTGTTCGACGAAGTCGAACCCGACATCGTCATCAGCGTGGGCCTATGGCCCGGCGAGCCCATGATCCGGCTCGAGCGCATCGGCATCAACGTTGCCGACTTCGAGATCCCCGACAACGAGGGCACGTTGCGTACCGACGAGCCTCTGAGCGGCAATGGCAGCGCCGCCATGCTTGCCACGTTACCCAATCGCGAGATCCGCGATGCCCTGCTTCGGCCGGCATTCCGGCGCGCATCTCTGCAACCGCCGGCACCTTCCTCTGCAATGCAGCGCTTTACACGTTACTTTCCTGTGCCGCGCGGAAACGCAGACGACCTCTCACTGGCTTCGTGCATGTGCCCTACCTGCCCGAGCAGGTTGCGGAGCTGCTTCAGTCGGTCGAGACCGCTCGCCAGCTCGAATTACACCAGCGCGCCGATACGGCATCGATGGACTTGGCGATGATGGTGCGCGCGCTGGAGATCGCTGTCGCGACCGCGGCCAAGCATCTGTCGTGACCAGGGACGAATCACAGCGCCGTGAGCGACATCATTCTTCGCCTGACCTCGATATCCAAGCGGTTCGGTCCTACGGTGACCGCGGACGACCTGTCCCTCGAGGTTCGGCGCGGTGAGTTCTTTTACGTTTCTCGGCCCCAGCGGCGCGGGCAAGTCGACTGTACTCAGAATGGTCGCTGGCCTCGAACAACCGGATGCGGGCCGCATCGAGATTGACGGCAGGAGGTCTCGGGCGTGCCGCCCTGAGTCGCAACCTCGGCATGATGTTCCAACAGTATGCCATCTTCCCGCATATGAGCGTCGCCGAAAACGTCGGCTACGGCTTGAAGGTCAGAGGCGTCCCGGTCGTCGCCCGCGAGGCGCGTGCAAAGGAGATGTTGCATCTCGTAGGCCTCGCCGGCACGGAGGGCAAGAATGCGAGTTTGCTCAGTGGCGGCGAGAGCAGCAGCGCGTGACACTCGCCCGCGCGCTTGCGCCCGAGCCGAAGATGTTGCTGCTGGACGAGCCGCTGTCGGCGCTCGACGAGCGCATGCGGCGCGCCATGCAGGAAGAACTGAAGCGCGTGCACGCCGAGACGGGAACGACTTTTTGTACGTCACCCACGATCAAGAGGAGGCGCTCACCATGAGCGACCGAATCGCCATCCTCGACCGCGGCCGCTGCGCGCAATGCGACGAGCCCGAGACACTCTATCGGCGCCCGCGCTCGACCTTCGTAGCCCGCTTCTTCCGCGGTTGCAATGTGCTTGAGATTTCCGACTTGTCCTGCACCGGCGGCAGGGGTCGGTTCCGTATCGCAGGATTTGAAATCTCCGGCGTTCCTCTTGGTGATCAACGGGCGCCTGGATCGCATGTCGCTGTCCGTGCCGAGGATGTGGCCATCGGGCCTCTAGCCGCAGGGGCCGCATGCCAGCTGCACGGTGTGCTCGAAAGCGTTACCTATCGCGGCACGGTGCTCGACTATGTGCTGTGTCTTTCCGACGGCCAGCGTCTGACCGCCACCATGACGCGCCGCATAGCCCTTGCTCCCGGGAGTACCATTCCGGTGGCGATCGAGTCGCAAAAACGTCATCCTTCTCGAGGATTAGGCGATATTATTTGTCGGCGCACGCGCTGGGCTGCATTCGGCCAATCAAATGACGGCGAAGGCTGTGGATAGCAAGTCTCCCTGCTAGTTCTCCGATGCGGCGGGTAATCGCTCATAAGGCTCTCGTCGAGAGCCACTTGAAACATCGGACCGATGCTCGCTTGCAGCGGGAGAAACTGCGCGCGGTCTACGGAGCTTGCTGCCCTACGCATGACCATGAGCCGCTCCCGATGCCAAAGTTCAAGTTCGCGGCAGAGCTGAAACACTGGGTTAAGCGAAGTGGAAGAGCTGCGGCCCAATCCCGTGTGGTCAAATAATTGGAACGGAGGCGGCGCATTGTAGGCGCCAGATACAGTGGCCGGGCCTTCGTCCAGATGAAGGCGTGATAGGCATCGCAGCTTGTCGAGACTGGCGCCTGATTTGGAATGAGCGTAAGCAGGGACCGCGCTCGGTGTGCGTCTTTTGGCGGAGGGGCTGGCCTGTTCCGCGTGAGTGAGGCGATACTCAGCGTGAGAGCTGCGAGCCTACCGACCAAGGCGGCCGCACTTTTCTGCTTGCCACCCACGTGACCCCGGCAATCTGCTTCCATGAGCGCCTGAAGATCGAAAATCTGACGAGGTTGACAATGACATTGCAGAGACAAAGCCGCCCTCGGCATGTCGTTGCCGCACCGTTCGCTTGATCCATTGGCACTGACCACAATAAGGGCCGTGGCTCGCCGCGCAGAGGAATTGGGATTCCGGGATCTCTGGGTCACCGAGAACACTGTCGATGATGGCACCTGTCTCGATCCTGTCGTGGCCTTGACCTTTGCGGCGTCGATTACCCAACGGATCGGCGTCGGTGCCGCCGTGATCGTGCTACCGATCCATCACCCGCTGATGCTGGCGCATCAGTGGGCGACGCTCGATTTCGTCAGCGGCGGACGGACGATCCTGGCCGTCGGGCTTGGCCGCGCGCACCATTACCGGGATTTCCAGGTTCCCGTTGCGCGGCGCGTGCGCCGCTTCCGCGAGGAGGTGGAGCTGATCAGAGCCCTTTGGACCGAGGACAAAGTCAGCTACCGCGGGCAGATCTACCAGGTTGAGAACCTCAAGCTGGCCAAGCGGCCAGTGCGCAAGCCGCATCCGCCTTTGTGGATGGGAGTTGGGCACCCGGATGCGGTGCGCCGGGCGGCAACACTCGCCGACGGCTGGATGGGCTCGGGCGGATCGAGCCTTGCCGAGTTCAAGTCCTCGGTGCCAATCCTCAAGCAGGCCTTGGAGGCGGCCGGCCGCGACCCCACGACATTTCCGGTATCCAAGCGCGTGTTCATGGCCGTCGACGAGCGGCCCGCAGTTGCGCGTCGCGAGCTCGAGCGCTGGTTCACCGAAGTCTACCACAATCCGCCCGGAACTGACGCCTCGGGCATCCACGGCACGCCCGAGCAGGTGCGCGAGCGGCTCGAGGAATTGGTGGCGGCCGGCGCCAATCACTTGCTCTTGAACCCGATCTCCCGCCACGCTGAGCAATTGGAGGCAGTGGCCGAGGTCGCTGGCCTCAAATAACTGTCGCGGCACGCGGGGCTGTCGGGGATGCACTCGCTCCCCGAGCCGCATCGTTGTTCTGCCGTGACAATTTGAAATGCTGGCACTCGACGAGAAAACCGGAAGCCCGCGCATTGTCACGTCGCGTTGCCGATAAGGCGAGAAAATCTCGCTGCACGACAATCGACGCTGGAGGTCAGGCCGGCCGGCGCGCTAGGCTGCGGAAACTGAGTGTTCCATACCGATGAACAGGGGAGCTGTCTCATGCCGTTCGGAGGCAATGACTGGCTGGCGTTGACCCAGGAACCGGCGCTGGAGCCGGAGCTGCCCATCTGCGATCCCCATCACCATTTTTGGGATTTTCGCACGGCGCGCATTCCCTATCAGACGGTATCTGCTCCACGAGTTGGCCGATGATATGCGCAGCGGTCACAACGTGCGTTCCACCGTGTTCATTGAAGCGCGCGCCATGTACCGCGCTGAAGGTCCCGAGGAGATGCGCCCGATCGGCGAGGTTGAGTTCGTGCAAGGGTTGGCTGCAGCGAGCGCCAGTGGTCTCTACGGCCCCGGACGGGCTGGCGGCGGCAATCGTCGGCCACGCCAATCTGCTGTTGGGCGACCGCGTCGCCCCGGTGCTCGAGGCATTGCAGGCGGCCAGTCCCAACCGGTTCCGGGGCATCCGCCATTCGGTGACGTGGGACCCTCATCCCGAGGTCGAAAACACGGCCGCACACAGAATGCGGGGTCAGCTCGGCAACGAGCAGTTCCGGGCTGGCGCTCGCGTGCTGGCCGGCATGGGATTGTCCTTGGAGGGCTGGATGTACTTCCCGCAGCTCCCAGAGCTTGCGGCCTTTGCCAAAGCCATCCCCGACCTGCCCATTATCCTGAACCATATTGGCGGCCTGGTGCGGACCGGTCCCTATGCCAATCAAGGACGACGAGGTGCTCATCACGTGGCGGCGCGGGATCGCGGCGGTGGCGGTGTGCCCGAATGTCACCATCAAAGCTCGGAGGCATAGGCATGCCCCGCACCGGCTTCGATTGGCATTCACGACAAAACCCATCGGCTCCGAGGAGCTGGCGGCGGCCATCAGCCCCTTTATGACGTACTGCATCGAACAGTTCGGCCCCAGCAGGTGCATGTTCGAAAGCAACTTTCCGGTCGATAAAGTATCCTTCTCGTATCATGTGATGTACACACGCCTTCAAACGGCTCTTCGAAAGTGTTACACGCCTACCGAACGCGCCCAGATGTTCCACGACACGGCGGTGCGCGTCTACCGCGTTCCTGTCTGAGAATGAGCCCGATGGGCGGTAGCCCGTCTACTGAGATCGTAGGGCCTGGTTTGGGGCTCGCGCCATCTTCGCTACTCACGCGCAATTCAACGCGTCTGCCCTGCTACGACACCAAAGCAGTCCTCCGGAGCAGGGTTGCGGCTCACGGCGAACTGACGCCCGCCCCAGCCGCCGCGTTCAGCGCCATCGTCGATGCCCCTAAGCGTGTTCCACATTCGCGACATCACTTGCCGGCAACCCCGTTCACGGTCTGGCAAGCGATACAGAGGGCAAAGGCGGCGGGCGCTTTGTAGAGTACCATCCGCGAGCTCCACGCCGACGGCGCGTCAGGTGGACCCGATTTTATACCCACGCTGTTGCGCTCTCGCCGTAAACGCCGGAATTGGCGGAGGCACCCTCCCGCGCAAATCATGACGAGGTTAAGCAGCGGCTCGAGACTGGCGGCTACGAACTCGAGGCCGCGCGGCATCGACAGGCTGCAGTCCCATCCGATTGTGCCAGAACACAGGCATGCCGACTCCCATGGCGCCCGGCACATCGGCTGCTGAGCCAGCCACGAAGAGCGTTCGGGCTGGCGCGGTGCCCAACGACCTCAGCACTGCGCGATAAGGCTCGGGCCTCGGTTTGTAGAAACCGATACTCTCCGCGGTCACAATAGCCGCAAAAGCGTATTCCTGTGCAGGCAACGGCCGCCGCACCCAGCGTCACCGAACAGTTAGTGACCACACCCAAAGGCACCCTCTCTGCGAGTGTTGTCAGCACTTTGCGTGTTTCGGGCCATGGCGGCAAGTCGCTCCAACCCGCCAACAGCGCCTCCACACAGAATGGCTTGATATTCGCTTGCGTTGCCGCCTGCCGCACAATGTCAGCGTAGGGGCGATATGGACCCGCCGCATAGGTGAGCGCGAGGTATTCGCGCCGCCACCTCAGGCCGCTCGGCCGACCCAGCCGCGCGGTTCCAGAAGAGTCCACGGATCGATGAGTGCGGTAAGCAGATCGAACACAACCGCGTCGTAGGTGCGCTCTTGTGGCATGAGACTGAAAACCTCTTGACGTGCCGTGGCTATCCTACATCGCCTCTGACCTAGCCGTAGCGGTCGAGGTCCCATGATGTTACCGAGCCGCCAGTACGAACTGGTATGAGCGGGCAAGCGTTGCTGGTCGTCCACGGCATCTGTTTGTAGTTCGCCTGAGGACGTCCGTGGTGCGAACTTGCTTTCCTTTGAGGGCGGATCGTTTCGCACGCGCGGCGAATGCAAAGCCAGCACTTGTCGCGCTTGACGCAGGGCGGCGGTGACCGTCGGCCCGGACCGCGCGGGTGCGGCCGCTCAAACGAGCCGATTTGGAGGGCGCGAACCGGCGAGGATGGCGTCAATTCCGGCAAGCAGGACGCTTGCCATCTTGAGCCGCGCCGCCAACGTCGAACTCCCCTGGTGCGGTTGGAGGAAGACATTGGGAAGATCGAGGTATCTGGCATCCAAGCGCGGCTCATTGTTGAACACGTCCAGGCCGGCGCCGGCGATCCGGCCCGATCGCAGCGCCCCGATGAGCGCATCGTCGTCGATGAGATCGCCGCGGGCGACGTTGACCAGAATGGCGTCGTTGGCGGGCAGCTCCTCGATCCTCGCGCCATTGAGAAGTCCCTTGGTGTGCGGCGTGGAGGGCGCTGCCAGGATGAGAACATCGCTGACGGCAAGCAATCCCTCGAGCGTTGGGTGATAGTTGGCATCTTCCTCCAGCTGGGCCCTCGAGGCGACGGCGGTTGTGGTAGTGGACGTTCATGTCGAAGCCGCGGGCGCGCCGTGCGATCGTGCGCCCAATGCGCCCCATGCCCAGGATGCCGATGCGCCGCCCCGTCAACTCGATGCCTATGAGCTGCGTTGGCGTCCAGCCTGACCAAGTCTTTCCGTAGAGCAGGGCCTCGCCCTCGTGCGCCCGGCGCGCGGCGCTCTAGCATTAGCAGAATGGCCATCTCCGCCACGGAGTTGCTCAGCACGTCGGGCGTCGATAGCACGGCGATGCGGCGCCTGGCTGCCGCATCGAGATCTATGTGCTCGACCCCGACTGAATAGGTCGCAAGAATACGCAACCTTGCCGGCAATTGGGCAATGGCGTCGGCATCCAATCGGTCGAAGGCCGTCACGACCATGGCATCGGCGCCGCGGGCCGCTTGCTGCAACTCGTCAGGGGTCAGGCTACTGTCGTTCGATTGACCCAAACGTCGTGGCGATTCCGGAACAACTCGAGCACCTGCACCGGAAGCGCCCGCGTCACAGCAACATCGAGCCGCGGTAAATCATCATTTTCACTGACCATGCTCACCTCGGTTCGCAAACCCTGCAAATTTTCAAGTCTATACCGAACGGCCGCACCAATCGTGCCAGGAACGCGAAAGCGATGGCTTGCCGCGCCCCGGCGAGGGTCGCTCCATCGCGGCTGTGCAGGGACGGCCCAAGGGTTAATGGTCTGGCGGCGGGTCGGCGGCGCGGCAGTATCAAGACCGTCGCGCCCGCCGACTACGATTGGGCCCTTGCCCATGACTCGCGCGGTTGACTACTCGCCAGTAGCCTCGTCAGAGAGTTGGTGGTCGGTTCCGCCCAGGATATGTTCCCTGGGATAAGCACCGAAGATATTGGCGTTTGGCCAGCGGACGATGGCGAACTCGTGGTGCGATCCGAGGTGGCGGAGCGGTTCCGTCGAATTGAGCGAATCGTTCTTAACGGTACTTGTTGTCTCGCGCGCGCACGCGCGTACTCCCGGGTCAGCGTTCGTCTGACAAGGAGGCCAAGAAGCACTCAAAATAAAGGGTTGTCCTAACGGCTAATCGGCCGAAACGTCGGGCTCAGCAAGAAACCGTCATGGAGATCGTCAAGCGCGGAACAACGATGACATGTCATCGCGTGTCCCAGTCCGGGAAATGCGTGAGTCACTCAGGCAGTCCCGCCTTACGTAACCCATTGAAGAAATGCTTGTCATCCTTCGGCTGCTTCCGTAGAGGCATCACTTCCACTTGGTTGGTATTGTAGGTGGTTGCCCCGCAAGGTGCCGAGCGGTCATCGGTGAGTACGTTGGCGCATCCATTTGTGTCCGTTCCGGCAGCGTCAGGTGTGAACCAGGCTCCTTCTTTCATCGATACTGCACCGCGCGCAATGCGATCGGTAACGCGCGCAGGTAGTACGGTGGCGCCGCGATCATTGAAGACGCGTACGCGCTCGCCGTCCAAGATCCCGCGCGCACGCGCATCCTCGGGATGGAGCCAGACATCGTCGCGATCGACTCGCGCCAGCTTCGGCTGGTTGTCATGAATGGAGTGGGTGCGGGCGCGCGATTTCGGCGTGCATAGCTTGAGCGGATATCGGCGTGCTCGCCTCGAATGGCGGACTCCACGTCGGGATGGCCGGGATATGCCCGAGACCATACGGATCGGGCTTGGCAGCGAGCGCCATCGAGTAGATCTCGATCTTGCCAGACGGTGTCGTGAACTTGTGACGCTCGGGGTCTCGGATCTCGGCGGCAAAGGCCACTGCATCGTCGGGCGCGGCGAACCTGGCAAGGCCGTTGTCAGCGAAGGCATCGAAGTCGTCGACGGCGTCTCTTGGTCAGCTCGCGCAGCCACGCCGACTCGCTCTTGTCGTTGTAGCCGCCGATGCCGACGACGGGCCGCAAGATCGGCAAAGATGTCGATGTCGTTGCGGCATTCGTACATCGGCTCGATCGCCTGGCGCATGTAGATCGCGTAATGACCCGCACCGGCCCAGGGCGTGTGCACGTCATTGCGCTCCCAGAACGTCGTCGCCGGCAGCACGATGTCGGCGTAGCGGGCGGTCGGTGTCAGGAAATGGTCTTGCGCTACCAGGTATTCGACACCGTCGAGCGCACCCACGATCTTGTTGACGTTTGGGCATTGATTGAACAGGTCGCCGCCGACCGAATAGATGAGCTTGATGTCGGCCGGATAGCCGCCAGATTTGCCGCGCGCCAAGAGATCGGCGAGCAGCGGCGAGGCCACGCGTGCGTTGGTTGGATTGGCGCCTGTTGGCAGGTTCCTGATGCTCGGTCTACCCCGTGGCGCCATTGCTCACACCAGAGCTGCCGCCGGGAATGCCGACATTGCCGGTCATGGCGCAGAGCGCATAGGCGGCGCGGTGGAATTGCTCGCCGTATGCTGTGCGGCCGGGTGCGTAGCCGCACTGGAGCGCAGCGGGCTTGGTGGTGGCGAATTCAATTGCCAGCCGGCGAATAGTCTCCGCCGGCATGCCAGTGATGGCCAGCGGCCCATTCGGGCGTCTTCTACGATGCCATCTGACAGCCCAAGCAGGTACGAACGATAGGAGGCCCCGGCCGGTGCGCAGGGCGGCAAATGGTCCTCGTCGAAGCCGAGCACATGGGTGTCGCAATACGCCTGGTCCTGCAGGCCTTCGCTCGCGATCACGTAGGCCATGGCGATGAGCGCGGCGGTGTCAGTCGAGGGCTGTATGAAGACGTGCTCATCCGCCAGCACGGCGCTCGACCGCGTCTTGCGCGGGTCGACGCAAACGATCCGGACGCCATGCTTCTTCGCCCGTTTCAGATACTCGTAGGTCCTGGTGCCGAAGGTGCCGTCGCCCGGACTCCAGCCCCACATGACGATCAGCTTGGAGTTGACGTAGTCGGTCGGTTCGCGCCCTGCGCTCTTGTAGGCTGCCTCGGCGCCGTACGTCATGCGCACAGCGAAGACCTCTGCCTCCGCCGACATGTTCGACCACAGCACCGTGCAGCCGCCGAACATGTGGAGGAACCGCTGCGCCGCAGCCCGGCCGTGCAGCACCGACAGGCTTCCAGAGCGCGATGCGTCGAGGATCGCCGCGTTGCCGTACTGGGCGCGGACCGCGCATGCATATTGGCGTGAGACCTCGTCCAGCGCCTCGTCCCAGGAGATGCGCTCGAATTCGCCGCTCGCCGCGCGGCTCCGCTGCGTCGCAGCGGATATTTGCAGGCGGTCGGGATGGTACACTCGCTCGATCTGCCCGACGCCCGCGCGCACGCGCATGCAGCGGCGGCAGCTCCGGCTCCCATTTGCGCGGGGTCGGTGGATATGCGGACAATGCGGCCGTCGACAACATGGGCGTTGACGACACAGCGGCCGCCGCAGTTGTGGCCGCAGGTGCTGGTGACGACGGCCTCGTTCGGTTTGGCCGTGACCCGAGGTCTTTGGTAGATCGTCCCTCGTGCCCATTACTTCCTCTCCAGCGCTGAATTGCCCGGACCCCTGACCGCCGCGCCTTCGTCATCAGGCCGCATTGAAACATACTGGGTTTTTGCACTCTTTGGGGACGTTCGTATATCACGATCGCATGCCAGCATTTGAGCAAATGCTGCAACTACCACCCTATCGGGAGGCGAGACGTTCATCCACGCTTTGGCGCTTGCCCTAGGCTTGTCTGACGTCATCGAGAGGGCGCGCGGCAACATTTGCCTCGATGCGATCTTCATCGACGAGGGTTCGGAAGCCCCAATTCCGATGGTGATGCCGGCACCCTAGAGCGGGTGCTGCAGCCCTTGCAGGACTTGGTCGGACGGAGCCGCGCCATCGGGCCTCATTCCCGCACGTACCGCGCGTTCAACAGGCTGTCCCGAACGGATTCTGGATTAACTCGACTTTGAGCGGCAGTAGTATTGAAGACACGCGCGTAACAGCCCCTGCTGCATAAGATTTCCAGTGACGGCTGCAGGGCAATTGTCGCCAAAACGCTCCTTGTCTAATCCCCGGGGCTGGCGAACTCCGGACGCACGATCCATAAAATGTTCGCGGCCGTCGTTTGCCACCGTCCAGCAGGTGCAATCTGCGCCCGCTTCAGTTGCCACCGTGGCGATGCGCCAGCACCCTGCGTGAGTGATCATGCTGCGCATAGTGCTGGCGCAGCAGGTCCTTGCCATAGTCATTGCCATTAGGCGTGCGCACAACCGTGTGGATATGGTCGCGGGAGGGTTTATCGTTGTCGTAGATGATGCCCGATTGGTGGTCGAACTCGACGAGGATCACGGGATTGAGGATGCGATAGTAAAGGGGCTAGCGTCATCGAGCGGGCCGATCCAAGCGAAAAGCGTCTTACTCAGGTGGCGCTTCGCCTCCTGGTAGGAGATCTCGCAGTGGCCCCGACGTAAACGCCCGGTATACGTGCCCAGCAGCGCCTCGAGACGCTCGCGGCCCTCCGGCGACAGGACGTCATAGCGGATCCCCGCGGGGTCTATCTGCCGGTTGTCCTGGAACGCGCCCAAGAGCAGTTCCGATGGGAGATCCATCCCAATCGTCGCTTGCTGACGCTCGTCAACGGAGAGTGCTCGCATGAGGGCATAGCCTTGCTCTCTTCGGCGGAAAAGACCCGCGTTCCCTCGTATTTTCCGAAGCGCGCCAGCACCGGTTCGGAGCCCATGAAGGTGGGTGTCATCACCAGCTGGTCACCGAGCACGAAGCAGTTGATGTTGAGATGATGACCGTCGATCTGCCAGCCCCACGGCTCGCTCGCCGACAGGGCACCAAAGATGCTGACCCAATAGAACCATTCCCCGTATTCCTCGGGCTTGCCGGTGATCTCAAGGGCGTGAGCGTTGAGGTCGCATGACGTCGCGCGCGCTCTGGTATCCCGACGCGCTCATGGTCTGCTGCATGAGCCCGAGCGCGGCCTCGCGCTGATCATGCGCGAGATCCGCGAGGCAGACGCCGTGCCGCATCAGCCAGGGGTGGATGTTCGACCATTTTCGCCATGCCGCGTCGTCGATCGCAAAGCACGCCGCCTTGCGTTGCTTCGGGGTCAGCTTGGCGAGCAGGGATCGAGCCGCCTCTACCACCGACCCTGTCGAAACGCCGGTTCGGTCGAGCGGGAACAGTCCCGAGACGATCCCACTGCTGACGCCACGAAACGGCTGGGCAAGCGCCGCATTGGCTTGATCGAGCATGGATCTCAGCCGGGGCATCAGATCGAATGGCCGGATCGCTGGCATCGGCGACCTCTGCCGCAAGCCGAAGTGTACGGATTCTCCTGCCAATGTCAGGTACTCCAAAGCGGATTTTGCCGTAAAAGTAATCCCATCTGGGTGCGTCAACAAGCGTGGCGGCATTTCCGGCTGGGCATCGTTCCCCTCGTTGGGCTAGAAACGGAAGAAATCATGACCCTGTCGAACGAAGCGCTGCGCAGCATTCTGCCGATCGCCGGTTGGTCCGATCGCCAAGCCGCGGAGGTGGTGTTCGCCGGCGGTGCTGATCCCGTGCTACCGACGCCATTCTGCATCGGCGCGGCAGGTGCTGCAGCCTCGCTGCGACAGGGCTCGCGGCCACCGAGCTTTGGGAGATTCTGTACCGGCCGGCGTCAGCAAGTGACGGTCGATCTTCGCCAGGCAACGGCCTCGTTGCGCAGCGGGCGCTATCTAAAACTTGCCGGCGCCAGCGTTCCATCCGCGCAAAACAGCATCATGGGTGTCTATCCCACGCAGGACGGACGCTGGAGTTATCTGCACTGCAATTTCCCCAACCATCGCGCGGCGGCACTTGCCGTGCTTGGTGTGGCGGAGGATCGCGACGCCGTGGGGCGTGCCGTTGCCACCTGGAACGCCGCCGACCTCGAGGAGGCCATCATTGCCGCAGGTGGTGCCGGCGGCATGGCTCGCACGCAGATGGAGTGGGCGGAACACCCGCAAGCCGTTGCGATCGCTGCGCTGCCGCTGTTGGAGATCATGCGCATCGGCGACAGTGACCCAGAGCCGCTGCCAGCTGGCGACCGGCCACTCTCGAACATCCGCGTGCTCGATCTGACGCGCGTCCTCGCTGGTCCGACGTGTGCGCGGACGCTCGCCGAGCATGGCGCCGACGTCATGAAGATCACCGCCGCTCATCTCCCCAACCTCGGCTACCAGGAATGGGATACTGGGCATGGCAAGCTCAGCGCCGAACTCGATTTGCGCACGCGAGGGGATCTCGACGTTCTGCGCGGGTTGGTACGCCAGGCGGACGTATTCTCGCAGGGCTACCGGCCCGGCGCCCTGGCCAACCGTGGCCTGGCGCCGGAGGAACTGGCTGCGATTCGACCTGGACTTGTTTATCGTTTCCCTCTGTGCCTTCGGCCATACCGGCCCCTGGGCGTCGCGGCGCGGCTTCGACACGGTCGTGCAGACGGTGAGCGGCATCACGGTTCGTCAGGCGGAGTGCGTCCCAGGCAAAGGCTGGGCCCACAATTCTATCCAGTCTCGGCGATCGACTATTGCACCGGCTATCTTATGGCCTTTGGCGCCATGGCGGCACTAGCACGGCGAAGCCGGGAAGGCGGCAGCTGGTTGGTCCGCACCTCGCTCGCGCAGGTTGGCAAGTGGATCGTCGATCTCGGCGAAGTGCCGACGGCGATGCTCAAGGAAATGCCCGCTGAATTTACCCCCGACGAGCTGGAACGGTGGTCATCGACAAGTGAGACACCGTCCGGCCGGCTCAGCCATCTGAAACCGGTCGTGCAGTTATCGCAAACCCCAACGTACTGGGCGCGGCCTTCGGTTCCGCTTGGCTACCACCGCCCCGTGTGGCCGGTGTCGGCACGATGAGATTGCCCTCGTGCGCGGCTCTCGTCCCTTGTGCTCAACCAACTTCCGCGCGTCGCGATGGGCCTATCGCCCAGCATCTTCCTGACCGTGGGATGGCGCACCTTCCGTTACAGTCGAGCCTGGAACCCACGGTGGGTGACTTCCCAAGCAAGTGGCGGCAGGAAGCCGCCTACCGATGCTCTATCTTCCCAATGTTGGCGTCCAGCCGGCAGATGCCCGTGCTCGCACTGGCTGAATCCAGGCCGCCAACGCCCTTGAGACAGTCGAGGTCGCTGACCCATTCATGAGTGGGCGCCTGCAATGCTGCGCATGGCGCTCGCCATCCTTCTCATCCAACATGAGGAACCGAGGACCAGCCCCACGCCGAGCTCGCAAAGCGCAGAGGTCTGCAATATCGTCTGCATCCCCTGTCATGGCTGCTCATCGCGCCTAGCGGTATCCTGCGAGCCGCATCGCTCATAATATGGTTAACAGAGCGGGCGAGGAGCCATGATGAGCGCAACCGAGATGATCGCAGCCTCGATGCCGGAGCTTCGCACCTGGATTGGTCGCCGCCAGGTGGTCGAGGATGACATCGCTCTTACGACCGTGCGGCGCATCGCGGCGATGCTCGATCTCGAACCCGACCGCTTCGTTGCGGGGATGGAGTTGCCGCGGCACTGGTTTTCCATGTTCTTCCACAATAATGCGATGCAACGTGACATCGGCCCCGACGGGCATCCAAACAAGGGCATCTTCCTGCCCCCATTCCTCTGCCCCGCCGCATGGGGGCAGGGCGTCGCGTGAAGATCGTGGGTTCTCTCCGGGTCTGCGAGCCGGCGAGGCGCGTCGCCGAGGTGGTCGCCATCACCCCAAAGATGGCCCGAACGGGGTCAATCGTGGTGCTGACCATGCGCCATACCATTGAGAGCAATGGTCAGACGGTCGCGGTTGACGACTTCGATGCGGTCTATCGCGAAGGCATTACACCGGGTGAAAGCAATCCTTTGCCTAAGCCCGTCAGTCCGCCGGCCAAGACGGCCTGGTTGAAGACTTTCGAGCTCACGAACGCCTTTGTCTTCCGTTATTCGGCCATAACGTGGAACGCACACCGGATCCACTACGACGCCGACTTTGCGCGTCGGCAAGAGGGCTACCCAGAGGCGGTGCAGAATGGCGGCCTGACGATGCAACTCATCATCGATGCAGCATTGCCACATCTCAAGGGCCGACTCACCGGCTTCGAGGCGCGGCTGACGCGACCGCTCTGGGTCGGTGATCGCCTCATTGCGCAGGGTAGCGCGGCGCATGACGGCCGGATGTCGTGCTGGGGCGTCGACAAGGACGGCCATCAGTGCGCCGCGGTCAGATTGGAGTATGCCGAATGAAGGGCGGCCCGCTCGCAGGCATCCGCGTTGTCGACCAAACTTCCGTGGTGGTCGGACCGATCTGCACGCGTACACTGGCCGACCAGGGTGCGGACGTGATCAAGATCGAGCCACCCAGCGGCGATCTCTTGCGCACACTTGCCCAGGGGGCACGCCACGAAGGCATGTCTGCCAAGTTCCTCAACTTCAACCGCAACAAGCGCTCAGTCTGCCTCGACCTCAAACACCCAGAGGGTATGGGCGCATTGCGCCGTCTGATCGCCGGTACCGACGTGTTCGTCTCCAATGTGCGGCCCAAGGCGCTGGAGCGGGCTGGCCTTGATTTCCCGAGCCTTGCTGAGGGAAATTCGCGGCTCATTCATTGCTCGATCCTCGCCTTCGGTCGCGGTGGGCGCTATTTCGACCGGCCCGCCTACGATCCCATCATTCAGAGCCTTTCCGGCGTCGCTGGCACGTTCGAACGCGCGACCGGCGAACCCCGCTTCGTACCAATGGTGATGACCGATCACATTACAGGTCTGATCGCGGCTCAGGCGATTGGTTTTGCTCTCTACCGGCGGGAGAAGACCGGGAGCGGCGAGGCAATCGATGTACCGATGCTCGAAAACATGGTGTCATTTGTAACCAGCGAGCATATGGCGGCCGCCACTTTTGATCCGCCACTGGGGCCGACAGGCGACAACCGGTTGCTCAGCCCGGACTACCGCCCTCTGCCGACGAAGGATGGCTACATAACGGTCGGCCCCAACACCAATGCCCAGGCTTTCGCCTTCTTCGACGCCATCGGTCGGCCGGAACTCAAGAACGATCCGCGATTCGATAGCGCGTCGGCGCGAACCACGAACGCGGCGGCCTACTTCGACGTACGCGCCGCGGGCCTGGCGCAGCGGACCACTGCCGAGTGGCTTGAAACCTTTGAGGCGCTCGAGGTCCCGGCGGCCCGCTATAACTCGATCGATGATTTGTTCTCCGATCCGCATTTGGCAGATATGGGCTTCTTCGAGCGGGAGGAGCACCCGAGCGAAGGGCGATACGCCGCACCAAGGTAGCAAACACATTTTACGGCGGCATGCGCGAGGACCAGTTACCAGCGCCACGGCTTGGTGAGCTACACCCGCGCTGTGCTGGAAGGGATCGGATACAACACTGCGCAGATCGATGGCATGATCGCATCGGGAGCGGCGAAAGGAGAAGGCGGCTTTGGCACCCGCGCGTGACGCCATCAGCAATCGGCAATCGGCAATCGGCAAGACTTGCAAAGGTCGGGAGGAGACACCCCATGATTGACGTAACGATCCTGGCGACGGGACTGGGTTTTCCGGAAGGTCCCGTGGTCGTGTGCCGATGGTTCACTGGTGCTGACGGAGATCCGCAATCAGCGTTGTTCGCGCGTGGCGCGCGACGGCAAGGTCAGCGTGTTCTCCAATTGTGGGGGTGGGCCGAATGGGTTGGCCATCGGTCCCGATGGCTACTTCTATCTCTGCAACAATGGCGGCAGTCGCTACGTCGAGGGTCATTCCATGGGTCTCGGGCCACACCCAGACTATAAGTTTGGCTCCGTGGCGCGTATCGATCCGAAGACGGGCGAGGCGAAGCTCCTGTATAACGAAGTGGACGGCCATCTGCTGTCGGCGCCGAACGACATAGTGTTCGACAAGGAAGGCGGCTTCTATTTCACCGATCTCGGCAAGCGCTATCCGCGTCACCGCGACAACGGAGGCGTCTATTACGCTTTCCCCGATGGCTCGAAGATCGTCGAGGTGGCCTATCCCATGCTGAGCCCCAACGGCTGCGGGTTGTCACCAGACGGCAAGACGCTCTATGTCGCCGACACGGAGGGTGCGCGCCTATGGGCCTTCGAGGTGCAAGGGCCCGGCAAGGTCAAGCCCAAGGAAGAGTTTCTCCCGCACAGCGGGAGGGTGGTTACGGGCCTCAGCGGCAGCGCGCTTCGATAGCCTCAAGGTCATGGCCAGCGGCAATAATCACAGTTGCGACCTTGAACACCGGCTATGTCACCGAGATCTCTCCGGCCGGAGAGATCGTTCGCGCCGTGAAAATGCCTGACCGCTACCCGACCAACATTTGTTTCGGCGGTCCAGATATGCGCACAGCCTACGTCACTCTGTCGGACAGCGGCCAACTCGGTGTCATGCAGTGGCCGGAGCCGGGGCTGAAGCTCAACTTCAACTAACCGCTGCACCAAGAGCAGTTGGCTAGCGAGTGTGCTATGGACGGCCTTATCGAGCGCAGCAAGCACTGGGATGCAGCAGCACTGGGATGGCGAGGCGGTCTGCCGCCCTCTAAGACCATCCCGATGCCTATCTCGCGTCCATTCGCCGTGTCGAGACCTTGGCGATGCGCGCGTACTGGCTGACGGTGTGCGTACAACCTGACGCGGCGCCAGATGTCCTGGGTGCGGGCGAAGCACCAGCTTGCACCTCATGGTGCCGGTGCGCTTCTTCATACATCAATAGCCCCAACAACGATTGACATTTCGGCGCTGCTTCTACCGGCGCATAACCGCTGCAACGGCTCGCCAGACCTTACGTTAAACCCCCAGCAGTGACGGAACGGTGCGCAGTCGCGAAGGTTGGACGGTGCCATTCGCAGAAGAATGGCGGATATCGGGTTAAGACACGACACCTGCACCTGTGGGGGGCGGATCCGGCGGCTTGAGGAAGGGGAGGGATCCGGTCAGTCGTCGAGCACGGCGAACACCGCTCCGGGCGCGGGCATTACCGCTACCGTCGAACCCGGGGCGTGCCGCTCCTCCGAAAGCGACTCCACCGCGAGCTGTGTCCCGTCCAGCTCCACCAGGTCGATCGTACTTGTGCCCTGGTACACGCTTCGGATGATGCTGCCGCGGCGCGCATCGGTCGCCTCCCTCGCACCGCAGGCAGATCAATGACGGTCGCGCAGCGACCGTGCACTTCGCTCCCGGTGACCAGTCGCTCCGCCATCCTCGCGCCGCCACCGCGCCGACCACCGTCTCCACAACGATGTCGGCCCCCATCACGGAGCGGACGGTGCCCTCCAGCAGGTTCGGGATGCCAACGAACTCAGCAGAAAAGTCGCGTGCGCGGCCGCTTCGTACACATCTTCTGGCGAGCCGACCTGTTCGATACGGCCGGCGCGCATCACCACCACGCGGTCGGCGAGCGTCATCGCCTCCAGCTGATCGATAGCGTCACGTAGATCGAGGTGAACGGCGCCTGTTGCCGCAACGCGAGCAGCTCTAACCGCATGCGTTCGCGCAAGCGGCGTCCAGGTTCGACAACGGCTCGTCGAACAGGATGGCGCGCGGCTTGGCGACCATGGCGCGGCCGAGCGAAAACGCGCTGCTGCTGTCCGCCAGAGAGCTCGTGCGCATAGCGTCCGCCCAGACCCGCCAGCCCAATCCAGTCCAACATCGCATTGGTCCGGGAAGCAATCTCTCCCTTGCTCAAACCGGCGGAAATCAGCGGATAGGCGATGTTCTGTGCCACGGAGAGGTGCGGCCACAGCGCATAGCTCTGGAACACCATTCCCAGCCGTCTTTTTCCGGCGGCACATTGGTGCCGGCGGCGGCGTCGAACACAGCGGGAGTTGTCGATGTTGATGCGACCGGCGTCAGGGCTAATCAGCCCTGCGATGGAGCGCAGCACCGTCGTCTTGCCACAGCCGCTGGGCCCGAGCAGCACGGTGCACTGCCCGCCTGCGAAGTCGAGGCTGGAAGTTGTCGAGCGCCAACACGCTTCCGTAGGACTTCGTCAGCCCGCACACCGAGAGGCAGCTAGGGTTCCCCGGCGACTTGCGAGAGGCCGCGGACGGGTTGTTGCCAATTGGCCATTGCGTGCACGTGCGTCCTAATCCGGTGCGAACCGCGCGAACTTCCAGAGCACAGCCACCGGCGCGAGTCCCAGCACCAGCAGCAGCAGCGAAAAACACCGCAAGCTCAGGGTAGAAGCCGCTGGACCACACGTCCATCAGTCCCACGGAAAGAACGACGGTCGACGGGTTGTACCAGGAGGATCACGAGCGAGATCTCGCGCAGGGATCACCACGTACATCAGCAGCCAGCTGCCGATCAGTGCAGGGCGCATCAGGGGAATATCCACGCGGCGAATGGTTCCAGTCCATGCTTGCCCCGCGATGCGCGACGCGTCTTCAGGTCGGTGTGGATGCCGTGCAGTGCGCTGCCGACGAACTGCATCGCCACCGGGATGTGCGCTGTCACGTAGGCCAGCAGCAGGATCCACAGCGTTCCGTAGATGCCGCCGGGCACCAGGATCCACAGGCTCAAGATGCCGATGCCGAGAGCGATGCCGGGAATGCCGAGCGGCAGCACCATGGCGTATTCGACTGCACCTGCGAAGCGGCCGCGTATGCGGATCACGTACCAGGCGAGCGCGATCGCCAACGCCACACAGCACGTCGCCCCCGTCACCGCTAGGGAAGAGGCTGTGCTGCGCCGAGGGCCACACCTGCGGATATTCGAACAGCACGTACTGGAAGCTGCGCAGCGTAAGGTTCTCCGGCTTCAGGGCGTACGGCGACCAGTGCAGCGCATGAACGCCATAGAACCCACCGCCAACAGCGGGAATCACGGAAGAACTCAGCGCGAACAGGATCGCGGCCGCGCCGAGTGGATAACGCAGCCTGCCCAGCGGGAACAGCATCGGGCTGGCGCCCTTGCCGCCCACGATCGTGTAGCGGCCGCCGAGCGAAAGGGCACGCCGCTGGAAATAGATGCACAGCAACCCCACGATCACCAGCAGCAGCGATTGCGCCGCGGCAAGCCCCGGCCGTCCGGCAACGAACCTTGGTTCTGCCAGATCAGGCTGGGCAACGTAGATGCGGGCCTTCAGGCCCACCGTGGCAGGGATGATGGGAGTCACCCGCCGCCATGATGATCACCAGCAGCAGCGCGGCCGAAACGCGGGCCGCTGCAGCGGGGAGGACACAGTGTAGAGCAGCCTCAATTGGCGGCGCCGGCCACGCGTGCCGCTTCCTCCATCGAAGCGTCGCTGTTCCTGAACCCGGCGGCGGCAAAAGCAGATAGACGTACGAGGTCAAACAGCCCGTCAGATCAGGCCCGTCATCGTGTTGATGTTGACCCAGCTCGTGCGCACGTCCCGATCAGCGACGAGGCGAGGATGATGATGAAACCGGCGTTCGCATCGGCCCGGCGCGACCCAGCCGACTACCGGGATGAAAGGCAGCACCAACATGGGCAGCAGCGACAGGAAGCCGATGGAGCGGCCGCCCGGCATGTCTGTGCGTGTCGACAGGTGGTGCCAGCCAGGCCGACCCCGAGCGTCATCGCCAGCGCGCTCGACCCTGCCGTGTAGATGGCGGTATTGACCAGGGCCTCGTGGCTGCGGCTGGACCTCAAGAAGACCGCGGCGAGCCACTGCCAGCGTGAGCGCGCTGGCCGATCTCTTTCTTCGAGACGGCGCGCAAAGGCGACCACCACGACCAGGGTAGGACGCCATCAGCACCGCGAGCACCGCGATGATCGACAGGATGGCGTGATCCCACGCGATTGATCGCGCGGGAATGTGTGCAGGCCGGAGCGCCGAAGCGGGCTTTTCCGGCGTCACTTGACGTGCTTGTCCCACTCTGCCAGCAGCCTCGGGGTGTCGGCGATGATCTTCGCGTGGTCAGGCTGGCTCAGCACAGTGCGGCTTGCTGAAGACTCGACCGAGCCCCGCCTTTGGGCGCGCTCGCCACCGGGATGCGTGGAGAGTAGTGGCACCGGCCACGTTGATGATGCTCTGGCCCTCGGCGGAGCAGGCGAAGTCGACGTAAACAGCCGCGCGGCGTTCGGATGCGGCGCTTTGGCGAACACCGCCACGTTGCCACGCCAAAAATAGCACGGTGTTCTTTGGATGACGCCCGACATGGGGCGCACCTGCGGTGTCCGCCATCTGGATGACGCCAAACGAGTTGGTGATGCCCATGTCGATCTCGCCCGACACGATGGCCCGGGACATGGCGCGCGTTTGTGCTGGCGTAAGAGCTTAGGCTTGTTGGCGCCGAACTGTTGCAGGAAGGGGAGGGACCGTAGAGCTTCTCGACCAGCACCTGCCAGGCCAAAGCGTGGTGGCGGTGATGTGCCGAGGTCGAGCGGAGCCGAAGCGCCCCCTTCCACTTCGGGTCGATCAGGTCTTTCCAATCGGCCGGCGAGCCGTCCCCGGACGCACCTGGAGTTCCACCCGAGCTTGCGCCATGTAACATGCGGATCAGAGTCGGTTGCGGCGCCTTGTACACGGCGCTGCCGACTCGCCGTGCGCTCGGGCGACCGTCATCAGAAGGCCGCGAGGTACGGAACCAGCAGGGGCTCAGCGCCGGCTTCCTCGGATGATCAGCGCGTCGGCCTGCGTGCGGCCGGCGAGATTCTTCCCGCCTCGCATCCGTAGTCGCCACATCGGCGGAGCCGGCACGATGGAGCCGAGACGCTGACGCCGTACGCTTTCCCACAGACAGCTTCTGCAATGCAGCATTCGAAGGGCCTGTGGAGGCGGAGGTGTACAAGGTGACTGTACCCTCCTTCTTCGCCTCCCTCGCGACGACTTTTCGGGTCGCTCGCTGCGATGTGCCTGGCGGGCAACGAGGGCATCAACGCCCCTACTCCGAGCCCAGCGCTCATTTTCAGCATCGGCCCGGCGCGTCGTGTTTGTCGTGATGGATCTCCTCGCGTTCGTGGCCGGTTCAGCTCGCCTTGGTTTTGCTCCAGCCTGCGGGAGACGATGGCGCCCAATATCGGTGACGAGGCGCGCAACCTCGATGCCCGCCGACGCAAACGCCTTCATCTTGTTCTCCAGCGGACGGCTGCGCTCGTCTTTCGCCGACGACCGCGCCAGCATGGCCCATCTCGCGCACCCTGCGGGCTGCCCTGGCCCGCGCGATGTAGGCGACGACGGGCTTGCGCATCGTGGTGCGGCATACTCGGCGGCGGCGTATTCCAGCCCGCCGCCGGGTTCTCCGATGAGGACGACCAGGTCGGTGCCGGGATCGTCCTCAAACAGCCGGAGTACGTCGACATAGTGCGTGCCGATGACGCGGTCGCCGCCCAGGCGCACCGACAGTTTGCCGATCTCGCCGTGGCCGTGGCGATGCAGCTCGTCGATGACTTCGTACGTGAGCTGTTCCGCTCTTCGAAGCGATGCCGATGCGACCGGGCCGCATGTTGTTGTCGTTCAGATCGGACAGGTTCGGCGCGGCCCGCCGGCAGCCAGCCGGCGGAATTCGGCCCGAGCATGCGCGCGTGCCCCCGCGTTGGCGTACGAGCACATCTTGATGGCGTCATGCACCGGGATGTTCTCGATGTAGAGGCAGGCGAGCGGGATGCCGGCATCCACCACCTCGAAGATCCCGTCGACCGCATACTGCGGCGCGATGCAGCTGAGGACGGCGCCTCGCTCCCGTGGCCCGTTACTGCTTCGCGCATGGGAGTCGAGAACACGGGCAAGCCCGCAACGCCAGAGAGCCGCGCTTTGCCGGGGGTGACTCCGCCCACGAGCCAGGGTACCATGGGCGACCATCTTCTCCGCGAAGAGCCGCCCGGTCGTGCCGGTGATCCCCTGGATGAGGATGCGCAGATCGGAACCGACCAGGATCGTCATCGCGTGCCATTCCCGCCTGCTGCGTGACATCGCATCCACGACGGCCAGCCGCACGCGCGCGGTCGCCTCGCTGAGCGATGGCGTGTAGAGTAGCAGCCGCCCTCCTCCATCATCTTCTGCGAAGTCTCCTGCTGCACTCGCATCCCGCACTACCACGCTATCACGCGAAGGCGCACCGGGCGAACCGAGCGATTGCAGAAGCGCCTGCGCCAGCGCATGCGTGGACCGCAGCTGGTAGAAGGCATTGATGAAGACCAGCCGTCCGCCTCCAACAGGAACAGCGTGCGGATGACCTCGGCGGTGTGATCTACGCCTCGCGCGAGCGCTCCGTGCAGCTCGACTACGCGCCGGCGACGCCCACACCGGACAACGCGATCTGATCGTAGGTGGCCATCGTCAATCCGGCCCCGTTGCCCAGCAGCGCCACGCTGGGGCGCTTCGGCGGCGGACCGCTCGTGCGGCTGTCCACGCCGATCACACCAAGTTCGCGGCAGCGCGTTGCATGACACCTGCTGTCGATCGAGACCACGCCGCCGGACCCGGCCGGTTGGGATGCCGGAACATCGTCGTCGCCGTCGAGCATGACCTTTGGCATCGGCGGCCACGAGTTGGCGCTTCCGCCAGTGCAGACCAGCGGATTGATCTCCGCCAGCTCCCGCGTGCCTCCTGGACGAGTGTCACCACCGTGTTGCGAACGATGTCGCCGAATTGAGCGCCGAGCGAAGAGGATCCTGCAGGCCGAGCGCGCGCCGCAGGTGTTGCACCTGGAATTTCCATCAGAGCCGGCAAGTGGATCGGAGATCGATGGTGGCAATCCGCGATCTCGGCACCCGCTTTCAATGTCGATCTCGCCTGAGGCGCTCGCCATCACGCTCACCTGGCCCTGGTCACGGTTGACGATCGCGGCCGGGCCAGTATTCGTGCTCGACGCGCAACCTGGGCTCGATGTAAACGGCATGCACCGGCTCGTCGCCGAGGCGGCTGCCTTGCATGGCGCGGGCGCGCTGTTCGAGTTCGCTGCGTGTATCCGCGGCCTGGATACCGCCGCGCTTGCCGCGGCCGCCCGCCAGCACCTGCGCCTTGATGATCCAGCCGTTGCCGGAGTCCGGCACTTGCGGCCACAGCACCTGCAGGAACAGGCACGCCGTGCCCTCCCAATAGTGCCTTGCCTTCGTACTCCAGAAGCTTCATGTTTCGTCACCGCTAGCGGCGCCCGGAAGGGTCCCGCCTTTCGCTTCTCGGCGAAGGCCTTCGCGCTTTCGCTGTAAAGTCTTCCGTCAGGTGCAACTTGAGCAGCGTCGTTGCGCAAGATGAAAGCCTCGCGCTCGACCTGGTCCATGCCTGTTCGGCGGCGCGACACCAGTGGCCCACACCGCTCATGGCGGGTTCAGTGGCATATCGCGCCAACGCGTAGGCCTGTTGCAAATGCTCTCGCACCATCAGCCGCATACGCGGATCCACGACGCCCGCAGCCAGCGCTTCATCAACAGTGAAGAATCGGCCTGTGATGGTCACCTCCGGTCGCAAAGGCCGCCCAGCTGAGAAGTACGCCCAGTAGCTGCGAGAGACGCGCCAGGCCTGCGCGACACGTCTCACAATCACCTGGAAGCGCGTGTCGCCTCCGCCACGATCAGTTCGCTTTCAGGCTACGATGCCGAGGCCCAGGCCTGCCGCATGCCATGCAGCGCAGCGATAACGAAGCTCCGGTTCACCGCCTTCCACCGAACAGCTCGGACGCCATTCAGCGCCCCAGCCTGGCCAGGTGACCGCCGTTAGCTGCCAGGCTCGTCTTCGCGCGACGAAGCTGGCGCTGGTGCACGTCGCGACTGGGAAGGCACGGCCCTCGCCGCGGGCACCGCCACGTCGCCTCCGAGTCGATGTCAGCTGAACGCAGCGCGCGCGGCAAGCCGCATCACCATATCGTCGTTGAAGGCGCGCTTCTCGAGCGGTTGAACGTGATCGTCTGCGATCCGGCGTCGCGGCGTTCATTAGCCGGATGAATTCGCCGCCGGCGGTTTTACTCATAGGGACGCACCGGGTCGTACTGCAGGTCGATCCATTCCGCTGTGAAGTCGGGACATACCCGCCGCTCCTTGAAGGCGCGCGGCCCTTCGCGGGCATCCTTGTGGAACATGAGCTCCACGTTGGCAAGGATCTCGCGCCTCGAAACCCTTCACCGGGTGCGAGGCCGAGGCCCTGGGTTGCGCGCGTTCTTGATCGCGCCGTAAGCCACTGCGTTGGCCCCTTCGCCAGCCTGTGCGCGAGTTCGTGGGCGCGCTCCTCGAGTTTCTCCTTCGGCACCACCCTCTGTCACCAGTCCCAGCCGCTGCGCTTCTTCCATCTCGATGAAGCGGCCCAGCAGCAGCATTTCGGTGGCGCGGCCAAGGACCGACATAGCTGCAGCAGCCAGGTAGGTCGAACCGCCCCCAGGCCCCGGTTCACGTACCACCGCGCCGTAGCGGCAGTCCGAGGTCGGAGAAGCGATCACGCGGTGCAAGGTGCCACGTCAACCCGCACCCACAGCGTGACCACTGGACGATGCCGACCACTGGCTTGCCAGCGGTCACGCAGGTCGATGACGATGCCGCGGGAAGCCGGCTTTAAGCGGGTTTGCAGGTCGGGCGGGCCGTACGCGAAGCGGTCTTCCGGGAGCGAGGTCATCGCGCCCGCGCAGAACGCTGCGTCCTTCGCCGCGCGACGGCGAGAACCCGCGCCTGCGTTGTTGCGGCGGACCTCTTCAATGAGGTCCACAGATCGCAGGATCATCTCCGGGATACAACGCATTCAGCTTCTGCGGACAGATCGAGCGCGTGATCGTGGCGATCGCACCCTCGACATCGAGACGGACTCTTTCGGAAGACGTGTTTTCAGACACCGCCGGACTCCTTGACTTGGCGCTAACATGATCGGTGCGGGAGCCACGGCTACTACACCATGAATATCCCACGGACGAATTAATCTCGGTTCCGGACAAACGAGGCTCCCGACAAGCACCGCCCCAAGGCCTGCCTGTCGGCAGCGCATCCCCGAAACAAAATTTCGCACTCATGTCCACTACCTTTGTTCGTGAGCGACTCTGAAGATCGATGGGGTCTTCCCTTGCAGCTGGAGAGCTGCGCGCGGCCTATGAAGCCTGGTGCGCTGCGCACGACCACGAGCGGCTGTCGATGCCAAAGTTCGCGACCGAACTAAAGCGGTTGGGGCACGAAGTGGAAGAGCTGCGGACTTATCCGATACCGCGGTCTGCCCCTCGCTGCGTAGTTCCAAGCGCGTCCGCGCAATCCGACCCGCGGGCATGGATAGCTTTGCAACAACAGGCCCGCTTCGACGACTTCCTGCACGAGTTCAATGTCGAGAGGCCACGCGAGGCCATCGCCATGAAATGCCCCGCCGAGGTCTATAGTCGCGCAGGCACCCTATCAGGGCTCTAGCAATGTGCAACCCGAGGTTCGCAATGATTGACCGCATCGACCATATCGTCATGAACTGCCGTGATGTCGAGACGACTGCCTCATGGTACGAGCGCGCGCTCGGGTTCAAACGCGAGGTTTATACCAGTCCAGCGGAACCTGGTGAGCGGATAGCGCTCAAATTCGGCCAGCAGAAGTTCAATCTCCGGCAGACCGGGAATTCGGGCTGGGTGACATGCAAGGTCGATGCACCCGGCTCGTTGGACCTCTGCTTCATAACCGATGGCAGCCTCCAACCGATCATCGACCGCCTCAAGAACTTGGGCATCGCCATCACAGTGGGTCCTGCCCCGCGCACCGGTGCTCTTGGGCGCATGACCTCAATCTACTGCGAAGACCCCGATGGCAACCTCGTGGAAGTCGCCACCTATGCAGCCCAACCCTTGACCGCGCATAACGAGACCGATCAGGCGGACGCGGTCGTCAGCGTGAGGGGCCACGAGTGAGGAGACGGCGGTGGGTAGAGGAATGATCGATTTAACAGGGCAGCGGTTTGGTCGTCTTCGCGTGGTGGACTTCGCGGGCATGGGCGGCGCCGCACCGCATGTGGCTGTGCGTCTGTGATTGTGAGGACTACAAACGGCGGTGTCATCTGAGGGTCACGGCTCACCGGAATTGATCGCGTGATGTCCTGGCGGCTGTAACTCGCCACACGCCTGCCTCTTGGCGCCGGCGACCTTCCAATGGGTGTACGGGGCTTCGCCGGGCCGAAAGCCTGCTTGCCACGATCATATCTTCCAAGAAGTTCGGCCAACATCAGCCACTAAACCGGTAAAGTGAACGATATGCCGCGAATTGGCCGCCATGGGCCATTTGAGCGCCCGTGGGACGCCATTCTCTGCGTCTGCGGTGCCAAGCCATGGTCGATGGTGATCGGCCGCCGAAGGCCTCCGAATAGATGCGCCAGCGAGCTGGGCCCGGTCGTGGTGAGCTGATCACTCCTCCATACGCGGTCGCCTCCCAGCCTGGGTTTTGCCCGGGTTACCGCGCCTGCTCGAACTCGCGCCACCTAGATTAGCGAAGGTTTGTCCACAGGCTGGGTGCTTTCATCGCGCGCCGGCGATGCTATCCTCCCCGGCTCGGGTGACCACGTGGCAAACATCGGGGGCAGAGGTTGGAAGCTCCCGGGGCGCCGCCTTAGGCTTAGGCCTACGAATAGCCGCACCTCATTTTGTGGCGCCCGGGCACTGCCGATCAGGCCTGCTCCAGCTCCAGCGATTTCCCGCTCGAGAATAGCCATAGCCACATGCTTGCGCAGCTCGCGCGCCATGCCCGGGCGCAGATCCGGCGATCGGAGGCATTCCGTCAGCGCTCCTTCACGCGCTTACGCATCAGCCGACTTTCGGCAATAAGCTGGTCGCGTTCTTGTGTGGTGATGCTTCCGTTGCGCGCAGCGGCCAATGCATCCAGCTCGACGACTATGTATTCGGGCGTATTCTTGGCGGCCTTGAGCCGTTGCATCAATTCCTTGAAGGTCATAGCCCGAGACCAAGCTGGCTCAGTACCCACTACCCTTGCGCTGGCTGTAGCGGTCGCCACCAATCACCCAGCCACGACCGACGTAGAAGTCACCATAGGGGCTGATAACGCGCGGGACGCGTCCGCAGGAGGCAAAGCGTTCACCACTGGGCAAGCGCAGGGTTTTGCATTTGGCTTCGGCCCCGGTAGCGGTCAGTACCGTCAGCATGGTGGCCGCGACTAGGGCGCTGACGAAGAACGTAGTCCACCACAGGGCTTGTGTTAGTTTCATTTCACTCGCTCCTAAACACGGACTGACGTTGGCCGCTCATGCTTGTGTCGGTTAGGGTTGATACGCCCCACGTCTGTGCTGGCTGATCGACATGCCCCGCGACATCACCGTTGTGGTTGCCTAATCACGCCCATCACGCGACCATGAGGAAGCTAGACCTCCAGTCAGATTATCGCCACGGAGTGCCGCTAAAAGCGAAGGGGCGCGGCGTGGCCACTGCGCCCCTTCACTGGGATTGCGCCCAACCGGTGCGAACCATTGAACGCGAGCTCCCGCCTCACCTTGTCACATTTTATACAGTAGACGGACGAAATTTTTTCGTGTATCACGCCGTGTTGGAGTTCCCGCGAAAGAAAAGACCTGGGCCCCGCTGAGGAGGGCCAGAGTTTCACAAAACCGACCAACTACACAGCAGCAGAGTTGGGTGCGGGCCACCGCGATCATTGGCGGCCCAATCATCTGAGCACTGGGTGAGAGCGACAACGTCCTAAGGGCTGGGATCTTGTGTTACCTAACGTCCAGTCAGGTCTGGCGCGGTGAGGTGTTTTCCAATTCGCCACTCCCACGGAACCCCTGGCACAAATCGGTATTTTTCCGCATAGGCGCCAAAATGGCAGAAGGCCGTGTTCGGGAGCTCCGAGGACCCTCTGCCCTTGGGGGGCAAGCGATGCGGCGTTTTCAATTCGATGCAACGGCTCTACCGCCGCGCACCGAGACCACGAGCTCCCCCTCGTCCGCAGGCCAAACGCCGATGTCTTCGGTACTCACGCCAGAGAACATATCCCCGAGCAAAGCTCACCAGCATCGCCAGCGAGACGCCCTCATCCAGCTTCAATGTGAAGACGCCATCCTCGCGTGTCTTTTGGGCCTTATCTTTCAAATCTTTGCTGATCGCCATGGCTCACCTCCGGTGGTCACTATTGCCGAAAGCCCGGTTCCGACGGAGTGCCAAACTCACACTCCCTAGTACGACACGCTTGGTGTGCTATCCCATCGTCGCACGGAGCGCTGGTCTATGTCGAGAAGTGACCGCCGCTAGCATAGTGATGCTGCTGATCATCGTCGGGTTTGGCTGGCTGATCAGCGTATTCGTTGAGTTGGCTCAGAGAGGTGTGGAGGACACGCCATCTGAGCGGCTGCGGAATAGCTAAATGTGTTCTTATCGGCTGGTGGGCTTGTCATCCGGGTTCGTCATCTATCGACCCGCCGAGTGGTGGGGAAACCTTGGGCGCATCAATCATTCTGCTAGGAGCGCTCTGGACGCCATCTTTGGTCGTTCGCCGGCTCATCCGCGTTTGGCGAGCGCGCCAGCTGAAACGTAAGCGCCCGTAGCTGTCCCGCATACGGCGAAACGGGCGGCCCAAGTTTAGCTGTTCCAATGAAGTTCCTGGCCGCAGACACCACCGGTGCCACCCGAAATCATTGAACGCGATCCATAAGCCGAGATCATGATGCAAGAACAACACGCGTGTGGTGTCACCGCCATCCCTGCCTCACAGACCGTTTGTTTCCACGACAGCTGCACCCGTACACTTAGCACCTAAGCGTCAGCTGCTTCAGATATCAGCATGAGTACAGACGAGCTTATCGGCAGCCGTTTCTGGCTCGGCTCGCGCGCTGTTACGCGCACCTCGGACATTGCATTGGGCGCCACTGCGCTCGCTGTTGCAGCCTTTGCACTTACCAATGTCGGTGGCAGCCCGTTCCGCAGCTGGGAACGGCTGAACGAATGGTTTTCCCGTCGGTCCTTGCCAGTTTGCTCGCATGCGTGGGTATCGTGCTGATGGTGCGCGGCGCCATTTCAAGCGGCGCGCCGCCGCCGAGCGCTGGCGGCTCAGGGATATGCTGATCATCGCGGCGGCAGTTGTGGCCGCATCGCTTCGCCGCGCGGCGGTGGGGCTTGCAGCTAATGTTGCAGATGGGGCCGTCCGACATCGATCATGTTCATGGTGCTGGAGCTGACGATCGCCATTACGCTTGCTCGCGCGTCCCGTGTGCGAGCGCTCGCCATGGTGCTCTTGGGCTTGTTGCTCGGAACCGTCGGGACGGACTTGGCGACCGGTGTGGCCCGCCTCACCATCGGTGCGGAGGAGCTTGCCGACGGCATTGGGGCTATCATCCCACCACTAGGCCTCGTCGTCGTCGCCGACGGCGTGCTATGTTTTGCCTCACCGACGCTGTTTGTCGAAAGCTATGGGCGTCAGGTGGCGGGCTTGGGCCACTCCACTGGTTCCAAGGATCGTTGGCGTGGGCCTGCGTATCTTGGCTGCGCTCGCGATCGCTACCGCCTGCTATTTTGCTTACAGTCTCAACGCCTCGACTTGGGACGTGGGGATGCTCTTCGTATTCGGAGCGTTCGGCTTAGCTTGCAGGATTTTCGGCTGGAACCGTTTGCTGCTGATCCTGCCGCTGGTCTGGTCGCCGCTGCTCGAAGAAAGCATCCGGCGCGCGATGTTGATCTCACGGGGCGATCCCGCCATCTTCATGCGGCGGCCGTTGGGCGGCACTTTCCTATTGCTGACGTGCATTATCGTCATGGTGTTGGCGCTCGCGTCGGCGCGGCGCGCCATGGGTCGAGGCGCGAAGCGTGCGTAAAGTCGAGGCGTGCGGTCTGCAATCATTGGCGCTTCACGCCCGCTCTCATTTCGAAGCCGACACGATGATCTTGCGCGCGTGTATACGCATGCGATTGCACGCGGGGTTCAGCGGCCGGGTTCGGATTGAGCTCGCCTGGTTTCGGGCTATCGCCACAGGCCTTCCGCGGGTGTAATGGGCTCTGTCCTTGGGATCGCGGTGGCCGAGGTAGTCCTGCATCGTTCGCAGATCCGTGCCCTTGTCGGCGAGGTAGTAGCCGCAGGAATGCCGGAGCATATGGGGCCAGACCCGGCCCAGGTTGGCCTTTTCGCCGACAAGGCGGACTATGTAGTTGACGGCCTGGCGCGTCATGAGCTGGTGGCAGAGTTGATTGCCGACCGTGATCAGCTTTGGGCGGAGGCAGCGCACTTAGAAAAGAAGGGGAACCGTGCCAGGGGTGAAGTCACGGAGGTGGTGTTCGGCATTATGCAGCGCCAGCGTCGACTGGGAAGACGAAACTCTGCCGATACTCGCGGTCAGGTAGGCGCTTCTTTCCCTTCGTCAAGGAGCAGGTTGCGGGGCAAATGGCAGTTTCGGGTCAAAAACGGCGGTTTCTTGGGGCAGTGTCCATGCCTTCTAGCTGGTCAGCTGGACCCCGATGAACGGACCAAAGATGACCTTTGGCGCCATTCACGCCGGCCCGGACCCATGTCAGTGCTCACGCCGGCATGATCATCCCCGATGCGGCTGCGGCCGTACAATGCCCGCTCGCGCAGTCGAACCGACACCAGATACATCCTTGTGCGCAGTGGACTTCACCGACCTGCCGGCCCTATCGAGCCGATAGCCGGGGCCATCCTGACGCTGTCAGTGCGGCTTCTGGCCGTTCGGGTTGGACGGAAGGCTGTGGTTCCAAATCACAGCGCCCTTCTAAAATGCAGTACACGTTTAACGCATTGGCCCGCCACCTGCTCGGGCCATCATCAAGCCCCTCGCGTGTCGCCTATGAACGTGCTCGAAAGCTCCGTTTTCACGCAGTAGACAGGACGTAGGCGAGCTGTTTAGCAAAAAATGCGCTTGTGTCTATCTTCATAGCGGCTACTTGGAATGGGCAAATATGACATTGTTGTAATTGGGGGTACCATGAAGACTGCTATCCGCAATTTTACTAGCGGTTGGCGCCTTCCTCGCTTCGTCCACCACAATCGCTCAGGAGCCCGCTCGATTTGCGCTCCTCATCGGCAACAAAGCATACACCGCGAAGGTTGGCCCTCTGAAGAACCCGCACAACGATGTCAATCTTATCGAGGCTTCGCTGAAGCAGCTGGGCTTCAAGGTGACCGTGCTGAAGGATGCCAACTATAAGGTGATGGATAGCGCCTTGAAGCGCTACGTCACCGAGGTGCGTCGCGCTGGTCGTAATGCGCTCAGCTTCTTCTACTATTCGGGTCACGGCGTGGCCAGCCCGGAGACGCAGATCAACTACTTGATCCCGGTCGATGTGACCGATGCCGACGATGACAAGGTGTGGTTTGAGTCGTTCCAGCAGAATACGATCATCGATCTTTTGAGCAAGCAGGCACCGAATGCCACCCACTACGTCGTGTTCGATGCCTGCCGCAATGAACTCAACATTGCCGGGGCGGCGGCCAAGGCGCTCGGCACGGACAAGGGCTTCGTTCCGGTCACTGACACAACGGGGCTACTGGTCGCCTATGCGACAGCGCCTCGCAAAACAGCATCGGATGTGGGCGACGACGGTGGTCCGTATGCCAAAACACTGGCTGAGGAGTTGATAAAGCCCGGCATCGAGGCTGTGACGATGTTCCGCAACGTGCAGATCCGCGTGAAGGAAATGATTGGTCAAGATCCATGGCTGTCATTCCCATCACTGCCCGCCGTTTACTTCGCCGGGACAAAGCCTCCTGAGTATGTGGAAACGACGTTCTGGGTGTCGGTCAAAGACAGCGCTAGTCCGGCGGTGTTGAATACGTACCTGGGCGTTATCCAAATGGTGAGTTTGCGCCGATCGCGCGAGCTCTGATCGAGCACTTCGACAAGCAGATGAAGGCGGAGCTGGCGGCGCGCAGGAGGAGAGGCGGCGTCAGGAGGAGGAGCGCAAGGCCACTGAGGGTCAAACGGTTGGAGGAGGAGCGGCGTGCGCGCGGGGGCGGCGATTGCCGAGGAGCGCAAGCGCGCGGAGGAGGCCAAGAGCCCGATCGACCTCCAGCGTCTGGAGGAGCAGGCTAAGGCCGAGTGGTTCGCGCGCACCGAAGACCTGCGCAAGGCAATAGAGGAAGCGCGCTTGGGGCGCGAGGCAGCCAAGGCCGCTGAGGAGCAGCGGATAGCGGCGCTTAAAGCCGCCGATGAGGCGACGAGGCGGCAGAGCAAGCGATTGCGTCAAGGCGTGAGAAGGAAAGTCCCGACGATCCAGCCAAGGTCGCCGCTCTGCCGAAGATTGGCGTGCGGCCGCTTCGATGGACGTTGGAAAATCGATGTGAGGAGCGAGACATGCGCGGTATAAGAAAGGGCAATTCTCAATCATCATTGAAAATGGCGTGATCGGTGGTCGCGTCAAGGCTGGGAGTGTTTCGGGCAACCTGTCGGCCTCTGGCGTGGCGACGTGGAGGCAGCCCGGCCTAAACGATCCCAGGACGGTGGTCCATTCCGGCACGTTCAGCGGTAACACCGGCTCAGGAACGTTTACCCATCCCGGATGCGGCGGCGGAACTTTTACTGCGACGCGGCAATGACGGCATCAACACAAGCCAACGGACCGCGGCGATGCCGGCCGGCACGCGCATCATGGGGTTGATCCCGACGGTGGCGCTGTGTGGCCCGTCAGCGCGACAGGCCCTCAAACCGATGCCCGGCAACGCGGGTGTAATGGGCGGTGTGCTTGGGATCTCGGTGACCGAGGTAGTCCTGCATGGTGCGCAGGTCGGTGCCCTGGTCGGCAAGGTAGTAGCCGCAGCTGTGCCGGAGCATGTGGGGCCAGACGCGGGCGAGCTTCGCCTTCTCGCCAGCGACCCGCACGATATAATTGACGCGCCTGGCGGGTGAGCTGTGCCTGCCGCTCAGACACGAACAGCCAGGGCAGCTTGTCCTCGCGGGTGGCGAGGTAGCGCTTGATCGCGCGCAACTCATCGCCGGCGATCGGGTGCTCGACGCTCAGGCTGCCCTTGAGGCGAGCGACCCACAGCCTCGACCGCTTGACATCGAGCTGGTTGCGCTAGAGGTGCCGGGCGATCGCCAAGACCTACAGGGTGCACCATGCCACCATCGCATCGCAAGGCTGACCGGATAGAGTCGCGCCCCTGCGCGTAATGGTGCAGCGAGCCGAAGGCATGGAAGCGCCAATGTCGGAGCGTTCCACCGACGACACAGATCATAATCCTCGAAGCGCAAAGGGATATGGCCAAGAGGATAGTGGGGCTATGGTTGAGATAGACAGGCTCAATAACTCTGAGGAGTGCGAGCAGCTTAAGTCCGTGGACTGAATTTATTTCTTAGGCTGATGTCCCTTTCGGATGAGGTACCCTTGGTCCGATGCGTTATTAAGCGGCAAAGCATGAGCTTCCAGCGCCGTCCTGTGCGGGAGCGGCTTTGACTATTGATCAGTAATACTCCCTTCCGAGGACAGTTCAGGCTTGACGGGCGCGCAAGGGGCTCCACCCTCCGGTGAGGACCACCGGAAGCAAATAATCGGAAACTTTGACGGGCAAAGGCGCAATTTTCCCGGCGGGGTACCGTCGGGAATTCGCAGCATCGCCACCCACAAGCGCGCGGGACCGTTGCAGCGACGACCGAAACAAAGAGGCCAAGCTAATGTATCTGCCATCAAAATCATCCCGTATTCGGGTGAGAGAGGCGCAAAAAGCGCGCAGACAATCGCAAGAAATCCATCGAGCCCTTTCGCTTGGCCAGGTTACCCGGCGCGAGCTCATCAAATGGGGCATCCATGACGACCGGCGGCGTGCTGGTGTGCAAGAACGGCTTAAGCCCGCTGGCACCCAGCGCCTTTGCCGACAATGTTCCGACTGGCACCCCGCCCAGCCCCTTATTTGGCGCCCGCAAGTTCGTTTCCAAGATGCCGCGCCTCAACCTGCAGCATCCCGAGCCAATCACGAAATTGACCCGTGGCACTGAAACCGATGCCGTGTTCGGTGGTGCGTTTGCGGGTGAGCAATGCCCGGCGGCTGTCCTATCACACCGATTTCTCGGCCAACCCGGCCGACCCACAGTTCAGAAATCCGATCACCAACAGGGGTCCGATCGAAGGCCGTCCTCCCGGAGAAGTGTTCGCCCACCAGCGCTGGGACGAGTTCTTCCCCAAGGTCGGCTATGTCTTCTCGCTATCTCACGAATCGCTCCAGGGCAAAACTTCTTTCCCGGCAATGACACTGTCCTCCGCAATGGTAGTGCTCCGGATCTGGCACCAAACGCCGTCTGGACGTATGCCAGAGGCCACACGCCCTTCACTGCACCTTCAGGGACCCTACCGCCGCCCCTCATCAAGGGTCGCTACGGCGAACCCATCATCACCCGCATCTATAACAACCTGCCGACCGATCGGAACCAGAACGGCGGTTTCGGGCGCAACCAGCACCAATTGCACTTCCACAACGCCGCATAACGGTGCCGAAAGCGACGGCGCCGCCAACGTGCACCACTTCCCCGGCACCTTCTACGACTACCGCTGGAGCACCACGCTCGCCCGTCGCGATAAGATCAACATCGACGCGTCGGACCCGAACACGGGTGGTCCCGACAATGGCACCGGCATCGTAAAGTCGCCGGCGATTTCCGTGAGTACCAGGGAACCATGTGGGCCCACGACCACCGGTTCTTCTTCACGGCTGAGAATGTCTACAAAGGCATGCTCATGCATGATCAACTATTACAGCGCCAAGGATCGTGGTAACGAAGTGATCGGCGGCCGCCAACCTGCGCCTGCCCAGTGGTAGCAAGCTCGGACTGCGGCAATCTCGACTTCGACGTCAACCTCATCATCTCGGATGCGGCGCTCGACCACGACGGGCAACTTTTCTTCGACATCTTCACCACCGACGGCATGATCGGCGACATCCCGCTGGTCAACTTCGACTTACGCGCCCTTCATGGAGGTGCTACCGCGCAAGTACCGCTTCCGCATCCTCGCTGCGTCCATGTCGCGGTTCTGGAAGTTTGCCATTGCTGGTCCCACCGGCAGTGCCGTGCCGTTCCAGTTCATCGCAAACGACGGCAACCTGGTCGTCAACCCGATCCCGCTGACCGAGCTCGATGAGCAAGGCATCGCCGAGCGCTACGACATCGTCGTCGACTTCTCAAATTTCCGCGTCGGCGACCGCTTGCACCTCGTGGACCGCCTGAAGCAGACCAGTGGCAACAAGCCCGACGGTGCAGTGTCGCTAGCGCAGGCCTTGCGGGCAACAAAAACGATCCCGTGCTGGGTGCCATCCTGCAGTTTAGGGTCGTATCGCAGCTGGCAAGCGTCGATGCGCCGGGCACCATCCTCCAGATCAACGGACCCGGACCCCAGCGTGGTGCCGGCCGTACTCACCCAGCAGATCCCTATCGTTACCCCGGTCCGACCAGGCTGGTTGAATTTGGGCGGTCCGGCAACGGCGATCCACGTGATCCGGTCACGGGCGAGTGCACGCCTGATTGCTCGGAGGTGGTGTTCAACTTCCCGTGGACGATCAGGATCAACGGGCAGGAGGCGCACTCGATGAACGCCAACCGGGTCTCGTTAGTGATCCCAAGTCGGGCGAGATCGAGCATTGGACTTATGTCGAACGGAGGCGGTGGCTGGGATCACCCGATCCATCTCCACTTCGAGGAAGGCATCACCATGAACCGGGGAGTGCGCCGATTCCTGCAACGGAAAAGCTCGTGCGCAAGGACGTCTGGCGCTTGCGCCCCGGTGGTCAGGTGCAATTCCAGATCCAGTTCGGCGAGTACGGCGGCTCCTATGTCAACCACTGCCACAACACGCGTGCACGAGGACTTCGCCCTGCTGATGCGTATCCAGCTGCTGGTGTCAGGTATCCAAGGGTCAAACCCCAATCCGCCGCAGACGTTGGTCACCGATACCCCGAACCCGACGGAGGATGGTATAGTCTTCACCACTCCTGAAATCCTCCCGGAAGGCGACCCGCGGGTCCCGTCGAGCGTCCACGTAAGGAATGCCCGGTTGGAGAACCCCAAATTCCGGAGGAACCTATGAAACAGATGAACTTGTTCTTGAAGCTGACGTTGCTGAGCCCGCTGGCGCTAATCACCTTCGCCGTTGCCGGCCTGTCCGCGATGGCCCAGACCACCACCACGACTTCAACGCCAACGACATCGTCCGCCTTCGTCAGACCCAAACCGAAGCCGACCACGTCAACGGACTTTATGGTTCAGGAGGCCTGCCAACGGCAAAAGGCACGCACGGCTAAATTCCTGCAGTCCGGCACACCGGAGCGGTGGGGCAGCGAGGAACCCTTCGTGTTCGATCCCAAAGCGCCCCGGTGCTGAGGTTTTCGCCAAGTGGGGTGAAGTGCCTCAAATGGCTCAGTGTTGGCGTTAGAGTGTGAAATGGATGCTCCGCCAGCCAGCACTCTGAAAGCGCTGGTGAAGGCGAGCAGACGGCTGGCTTCGGTTGCGGCCCTTCCGGAGCCAGTCTTTTTGAGCGATCCCCAACTCACGTGCTTCTTCATGGATCCCATCGGCGCTCGCGCGCGCCTAACGAGGTCTCCGTCGCGCACAGCATCAGGCTGGGGTTCGCGATCAGGCTGGACTTGGCCTGCTTTGAGCTTCACCACCCTTCAGCCGCGCGAGAACAAAGGCCACGACGTTCCTGCAGGCAAGGCCAATCGCCTTTAGTCATCGCCCGACGCTCCGCCTGACAATGTTCATCACCGTGTTCTGGCTCAGACCGACGTTGAGGGCAATGAGTCGATAGGACAGACCGTCCGCATGCATGCCGAGCACCTTCTTGGCCTTCTTGTCCGACGGGCGCTGGCCCAGCTTGCCGGCCGAGTTTGACGCCACGGGCCCTGGCCGATGCTAAGCCCGACTTCACGCGTTCCCTGATCAGATCGCGCTCGAACTCGGCCAGTCCGGCCATGATGGTGCGCATGAGCTTCCCGCTCGCGGTGCTCAGATCGAAGCTCAAACCAGTCTGAGCCAGGACGCTGACTTTCCAGCCGTGCAGGTCGTCGAGCGTCTGGACGAGGTCTTGCGTGCTGCGGCCCCATCGGCTGAGCTCGGTGACCAAGATGGCGTCAATCTCGTGGGCTCTAGCCAGTGCCAGGACCTTGGCGCGCTCCGGTCGGCGCATTGTCGGCACCTGATCGCCGTCTCCTTGAACACCGCCACGACCTTGTGGCCAGCGCGCTTGGCGAACGCCCGCAGATCCCTTTCCTGGCGCTCGCACGACTGATCGTCCGTCGAGACGCGGCGGTAGATGGCCACCTGTCCCAATTAAACGGCTCCCCGCTATTTCAAGTGGGTAGGCGGATGTCGATTTTGCCGGCTATTAGATAGGTAATTGCGATGAGATTGCGCAGCGAGCGGTAGCCGCGTGCCTTAGCCTTGGCGGCCTGGACGAGGCTGTTGATGCTCTCGATCAGGCCGTTGGCGATGTGACTGTCGAACCAAGCGAGGATACCGTCGCTGTGCTTCTTGATGGTGCGCGCTGCCTCCTTGATTGGTTCGAGCCGCGACCGGATCGCCCAGCTGTACCAGCGATCGAGAAAGCGGGCGCCCCAGTCCCAGTTCGGCTGGTTATAGACCTCCTGGAAGGCAAGGCGGATCCGATAGGCACGTGCGGTTTTTAGATGCAGCCGCGTCAGAGCAGCGAGCTGGGCCCGGCTCTCAGCTGACAGTGAGGGTTCATTGCGCAGCCAGAGATAGCGGCTTCTTTTAAGCTCCGGCCGCCCTTTGCTCTCGGCACGCCGCACCTTGTCGACGGCATCGTTGACGAGCTTCACGGCATGAAACTTGTCAAAGGTGATCTCGGCCTCGGTGAGGTTGTCGGTAACGCCCCTGATGTATGCGGCACTCATGTCGATACACACCTGCTTGATGCGCGAGGCATCCCAGTTGTGGTCATCGACATGATCCGCGAACCGAGCGACTGTCTCCGCACCACTGGCCTTCGGCGACGTAGACCACCTTTCTGCTGTCGATATCGACGAAGAGCGTAATGTAGTTGTGGCCGCGCCTCAGCCGCGGTCTCGTCGATGGCAACGCGCCGCAAGTCCGCAAGGTCCATACGTGCTACGGCCTTCTCGACGTAGTGTAGGACGACTCATGCCTATTTCCTCTTCTGCTGTTTGCTTCCGTACCCATTCCTTGAGGTCGTCGAAGAGCCAGTAGTCGCGGTCGCTGCCGCCCATTTTGAAGGTCAGCTCTGTTCAGGCAAGGGTCTTTCTTCCGGAAATTGTAGAACTGACCTCGGCTCACGCCGATAACGTGACGGGCTTTGCTGGCCCCCACCGCTCCGGCAGGCGCGCGTACCTGTTCGGCCAGCGCCTCGCGAGGCCGTGACCTGGACGCGGAAGTAGCCGTAGTCAACCCATGCCGCGCTGCCCCATTGAGGGGCGATGCGGGCCCGACATTGGCTTCGAGCTCGTGCGGAGATAGGCGAAAGCCAACTCCTCCAAAATGCGGGGAAAATCGTTCATTCTTGTGCTGTAGAACCGCTACCGGCGCGCGTGGGCAACCCCGCACCGCCTAGCTGCAGCGCCGGCCTACGCCCTTAGGCCTTCCACGATTTTTGAGGGGAGTGCCTTCGGGCGTGGTCCTTACTGGCGCTGCTCTCAGCGAGCCAAAATTAAATCAACGTAACCCCCAAACGGCGATGACAGACCAGTCGTAACTATGGAACGCGCTTGGATTGGGCTGACCCTGACTGCCGCATGAGACAGCCCAGCTGCAGCGCGGGCCACGCCTCGGGTGTATCAATGAGGCCTCCGGGGCGTGGCGCTTTTGGTCGGGTCGCTCAGCGATGCCAAGCCCAGCAATCTTTTTGATGTCCCCTGAAACGATGGTGAGGGATCGTTCGTATCTCTGAGGCCCCACCCGGCGTCCGTCAGGGCTGACCTCCCGCCCTGCCGCAGCGCCAAGCCACGCCCTTGGGTATGTGGGCCGGCCCTTTGGGCGTGGCGCTCCTCCCCACGTCGTGGAAAAGCTCTTCGGCCGGTGGCGGTGCCGTAGCCCGCGCTGTCGTGGCCGGTTTGGTCCAGATTACGCAGTTGCGGCCAACTCGCGGCGCACGATGGCGGCGCCGGCTACCATCGCCTTCATCTTGCCGAAGGCGACCTCGCGCGGCAGGTACTTGAGGCCGCAATCGGGCGCCACGACGATGCGCTCGGGCGGCACGTGCGGCAGGGCGCGGCGGATGCGGGCGGCGACCGTCTCCGGCGTCTCCACCGTCATGTCAGAGAGATCGAGCACGCCGAGCAGGATGGTCTTGCTTGGCAATTCCTCCAGGACTGAGCAATCGAGCTTGGCCTGCGCCGTCTCGATCGAGATCTGACGGATCTTCGAGGCCTCGAGCTCCGGCAGAAAGGAATACCCTGAAGGCCGGTCGTGGATCACGGCAGCGTACCCGAAGCAGATGTGCATTGCCGTGATGCCGCCGATGCCATCGAGCGCGCGGTCAAGCACTTGGACGCCGAACCGTTTGGCCTTCTCGGGCCGCGCCTGCATGTAGGGCTCATCGACCTGTACGATGTCGGCGCCGGCGACGAACAGGTCCTCGATCTCGACGTTGACGGCGGCTGCGTAGTCCATGGCGAGCGCGACCTCGTCCTTGTAGTAGTCGTCCTGCGCCTGCTGGCTCATGGTGAAGGGGCCCGGCACGGTGATCTTGATCGGCTTGGTCGTATGGGCACGCAGGAACTCGACGTCGCGCACCTGCACCGGGCTCCTACGCCGGATTGGCCCCACCACACGCGGCACCGGATTGGGATGACCACTGCGGTCGAGCGCGGTGCCGGGGTTGTCGATGTCGACGCCCTCGAGCGCGGTGGCGAAGCGGTTGGAGTAGCTCTCGCGGCGCATCTCGCCATCGGTGATGATGTCGAGCCCAGCGCGCTCCTGGTCGCGGATGGCGAGGATGGTGGCATCGTCCTGCGCCTGCTCGAGCCATTCCGGCGCCACGCGCCACAGCTCCCCTCGCCCGCACCCGCGGCGGAAATCGCTTCGCCCAACTTGTCGCGGTCGATCAGCCAGTCGGGTTGCGCGTAGCTCCCCACCAGCGTCGTCGGCAGCAGCGGCAGCAGTGCGGACTTCATGAAAAGACCTCTCAATTGTCGCGCCTGGCAACTCTCCCGCAAGCGTGCGGACCAAAGTCCTCGCCGTGCGCAGAGTTGAATTCAGAGAGGCTACTTCACCTTGGGGGTGAGCACCTGGAGGTGATACTCAATCTTTGTCCTGTCAAACGAGAAACATACACAATATCAACGAGCAGCGCACCCCAGTTGTGTACCAGCCCGCCGTCCAAGACTGCGTCGTAGATGATCCTGGCTCTACGGCTGCATGCCTCTGGTGCCTGCTCTATGTCGCCATGACGCGGGCAGAGGACATGCTGGTGATCCTGCATTCCGGCAACTCGTCCTATGTCGAGGAGCTTTACCGCGCGTTGGGAACAGTGCCTCCGTAGCGGCAAGGCTCAGCTGCCGATCTATCACGCGCTTCGGCGTATGCGAGCCAACCCGCAGCGGGTGCGTCGGCACTCGGGATCAGGCCCAGGCGGAGAGCGGGCCGAAGACAACGTTCGCCTCGTGCTCGACTGAACGTCAGCGCATGGCTTTTTCCCCTTCGAAACTATGCGAGACGGCAGAAATACTCCGAAAGCTGACGGAGCGGTAATGGCGAAATTGACCCGCAAAGCACATCACCGGCGGCCAACCGCGAGCTTTATCGAAGCTTCATCCCCCGTGCGTGCGCCGAGGAGGGCCTTAACGAACGCCCAACGCCGGCCAACCGCCGCGTCGACCTAGTCGCCGGCCGCCTATTGGGCGAATGGGTGGCATGAGCAGACCATGTGCGGGGAATGCACCTAAGCGGCAGTGCCGCGCCCGTCGTGCCGTTCATCGGCGTGATGCTCACTTGCGTCGTCATCGTCATCGGGCAACCCTGATTGCCACGCATCTCGTAACGGCCAAATTCTGTGAGTCCTACGTCGCGATCTTTTTCAGCGGATCCTTGAGGGGTACCTGCATCTCGCCGCCCGCGGCCGGAGTTAGATCGTCTCTGCCGTCGAGCGATTCCTGCTGTGCTCGCTGCTGGCCGAGGGCCACAATGGCTGGGATCTCCTCATCGCGCAGCGATAGGCGCAGTGTCCTGCGCGCCAGCGCTCGCTCGATGTAGGGCGCCACTTCCTCCTGCTTTTTCTGCTCGCGCGAGGCTTGCCGCTGCTTGAACGCGGGCATCACCGCCCGGCGAACAGCTCCAGCGAGGCGCAGATGTGGGCATGCTCGTTGCTTGCCGCCCTGCTGCAGGAATACCACCTGGTCGACGCCAGCCTCCTCGAACCGACGCATGTTCTCAGCGATCTGCTCGGGCGTGCCGATGCCACCGGCGCCCGGAGATACAGGCAGCAGGTCGCGCGCCTGCTCGGTATTTGGCCCAGATGTTGGTGCGGCCAGGGGTGTGCTGCCCGAAGATGTAGTGATGGCCAAGCGCGTAGCCGAAGAAGCGGAAGCCGTCGAGAACCGCGGCGGCGCGCTTCCTCCGCGTCGGCGTGGCAAGAGAAGCCAGCCACCATGGCGACATTGGCGTTCACGGTATGGCCGAGCGGCACGCAGTCGTCCGACTTGATGATTTCGTAATACTCGGCCACCCACTTTGGCGGCCTCGTTCTGATCGATGAAAGCGAACGTGAGTGCACCGAGGCCATGGTGCGCCGCCCTGGTGGATCGTCCGCGCGGCGCGAGCACGCTAGCCAGATTGGCGGATGCGGTTTCTGCACCGATTTGGGTACGAGATTGCGGCAGGGCATGGAGAAGTACTTGCCCTGGTAACCTGGATAGGGATCCATCACCAGCATGCTTGGCGGCTTCGGCGGTGGCCTCCAAGCCACATGGCATGCCGCTGCTCCGGGTCAATGCCGAAGCGCCACCCATCTCGGCGGCGGACGCGCCCTGGCCGGTTCCCCACTTCAACGCTGGCCGCCTCGAGACCAGAGTCGAGCGTGGCGATGCGCTCTGCCACCCGAGCGGGATGGTTGTAGGACGGCGGCATCAACACGATGCCGTGACCTAGCCCGCATGCGTTTGGTGCGCTGCGGAGCAGGCCGCAAGAAATACCTCTGGGGCGGAGGTGCAATACTCCTCGAGGAAGTGGTGCTCAACCTGCCAGGCGAAGTCGATGCCAAGCCGGTCGGCCAGCTCCACCTGGTCCAGCGCCTCCTGGAACAGTCTGAAGCTCGGCGCCCTCGAGCCAGGGCCGCGGCGGCTGATGCTCGTAGAATATGCCGAACTTCATGGTCGCTTCTCCTTGGCGTGCAACCGGCTCGCACAATGTGATTTCCGTTCTGCAGTGCTCGTCAAACCGGGCATCGTGCTATGCTGGCGCGGCGATACTTCCGGCCGACTGCGAGGTGCGCCTTGAACCAACCGCTGCCACGGCCCGCTCAAGGGCGAGCCTCTCTTCAATCCGCTATCGCCGGAGGTCATTGCGCGACCCCTACCCGCACTACCATCGCCTGCGCACGAGCGATCCGATGCACCGCTCGCCGCTCGGCTTCTTCGTCGCCAGCCGCCACGCCGACGTCAGCCACGATCCTGCGCGACAAGCGCTTCGGCAAGGACTTCGTCGGCCGCATGACGCGGCGCTTCGGTCACGGAGATCATGGACGAGCCGGTCTATCGCAGCATGCGCCACTGGATGCTGCAGCAGGACCCGCCCGATCACACGCGCCTGCGCGGGCTGGTGGTGAAGGCCTTCACGGCCCGTCGGGTGGAGGACATGCGCCCGCGCATCCAGCAGATCGTCGATGCCACGCTCGATCGCGTGGAGCCGCAGGGCTTTATGGACGTGATTGCCGATTTCGCCTTCCGTCTTGCCCGTCACGCGTCATCTGCGAAATGCTGGGCATCCCCAGGAAGACCACCAGCTGTTCTTCCACGGGTGCACGCACCGGCGGGCGGCTGCTCGATCCCGTGCCGCTCTCGCGGGCCGAGATCGACGAGGCCAACGCCGGCAACATGCGGCCCAGGTCGAGTATTTCCGCACGTCTGTTCGAGCTGCGCCGGCGCCGGCCGGGCGACGATCTCACCAGCGCAGCTCGTGCAGGCCGAGGAGGAAGGCAGCAAGCTCTCCAACGAGGAGCTGACCGCCAACATTATCCTGCTGTTCGGCGCCGGTCACGAGACCACGGTCAACCTGATCGGCAACGGTGTGCTGGCGCTCGCATCGCAACCCCGACCAGCTGCAGCTACTGCAGAGGCAATCCCGTCACTCATCGCCAACGCCATCGAGGAGTTCCTGCGCTACGATTCCTCGGTGCAGCTCACCGGACGAACAGCGCTGGAGGCCGTCGCGGTTGCCGGCACGGAAGTGGCCGAGGGCGAGACGGTCCTGTGCCTGCTCGGCGCCGCCAATCGCGATCCGGCCGTCTATGCACGACCCCGACCGGCTCGATATCACGCGCCAGAACATCCGCCCCTTGTCATTCGGGGAGGCATCCATTTCTGCCTCGGCGCCCAGCTCGCGCGCATCGAGGCCGAAATCGCCATTGCCACGCTGCTGCGCCGCCTGCCGAGATCTGTCGCTAGACGATGCCGATCACCCCGAGTGGCGCCCGACCTTCGTGCTGCGCGGCCTCAACAAGCCGTTATCGGCGAGGTGGTAGATCCCTTCTGCCGCTACTAGAACGCCTGTGGCGGACGCGTGCGGCTGCGGCGGACCTCGCCCCGCGCCTCGCAGTAGCGCCCCATCGCGATCTCCGTGTCCCTGCCGCAAATCAGATCCGGACGTACTCGTGGTGGAGACCACCGAGAATCGGCCTCGGAAGAATCCGGCCAACGGCATGAACTACACGTGATACCGGAGCATCCTTGCCTAACGACAGATGTGTTCGCACTTCGTTGTAATAGTTCATGTACGATAGCAACGCGTGACGAAGGTGCCGTTCTCCGAAGACCACGATATGATCGACGCATTCCCGTCGGATCGAGCCGATCAGCCGTTCGGCATAGGCATTTTGCCATGGCGACCGCGGCGAAGTTGGTCGATCGCGAATACCCATGGCGCGTATGCGCCGGGTGAAAACCTGACCATAGACCTGATCTCGATCGCGCAGCAGGTATGTTGGTGCCTGGTCCCATCCGCAGGCTTCCGTGAGCTGGCGGGCGATCCACTCGGCAGTCGGGTGTGCCGTCACGCCCATCCATAAGACGCGGCGGCGATCGTGGCGCAGGATCAGCAAGCCATAGAGAAGCTGAAACGAAATTGTTGGCACCACGAACAGATCCATCGCAACAATCCCATCAGCGTGATTGCGGAGAAACGTCCTCCAGCCCTGAGACGGTGGTCGCCTCCTGCGCGCCATATACTTGGTCACACTCGTCTGCCCGACGTCGATGCCGAGCTTGAGGAGTTCGCCATGCATCCGCGGTGCGCCCCAGAGCGGGTTGGCAAGGCTCATCGCACGGATCAAGCGGCGTACTTCCAGCGGCACCGTCGGCCTGCCCCCGCGAGCTCGCGATTTCCAACGCCAATAGGCTCTAAACCCCGCTCGGTGCCAACGGATCACGGTGTCTGGCTGGACGATCGCCAGTGCGTCGCGAGCGGTAGACAACCCCGAAACAGGCCGACGAATATCAACCGATCGATGCTGCCGAAGCGTGGTCTCTTTGGGGCCGTCCGCCGCAGGACGTTGATCTGCTGGCGTAGCGCCAAGTTCTCCGCCACAAGGGCTATCCTCAACCGAAACAGCCCGATGAACGCCCACCAGATCAATTTGCAAAGGTCCCACATCGGACGACAGCATCGCCCATGTTGCCTGCGCTTGCTAGCCCGATGAGGTTTGCGAGAGGGACCCGTAAGATCAGGGAGCTCCTCCTGCGCCGGCTGCCCGGTGACATACGCCTGCCGGCCAAAAGCACCATCCATGCCGTGCTCGATCGTCACGGCCTCGTAAAACGCATGGGCAAACGGCGCTCCCGCGCAACGGGCACGCCCCTGTCAAAGGCCCTGGCGCCCAATGATCTGTGGTGCGCCGATTTCAAGGGCGAGTTCAAGCTCGGCAACGGCCGCTACTGCTATCCCCTCACGGTCACCGACCAAGCCTCGCGCTTCCTCCTCATGTGCGAAGCCCTCGAGACCACCCGCGAGGAAATCGCTGTCACCGCCTTCGAGCGGCTGTTCGCTGAGCGCGGGCTCCCAAGCCATTCGTTCAGATAACGGCATCCCCTTCGCCAGTCCTAATGCCCTCTTCAATCTATCAAAACTCGCCGTCTGGTGGCTGAGACTGGGCATTGCCATCGAGCGCATAAAACCAGGTCATCCCCAGCAGAATGGCCGCCACGAGCGCATGCATCTGACCCTCAAAAGGAGGCAACCCGGCCGCCGGGCATGAACAGCCTGCAGCAACAGGCCCGCTTCGACGACTTCGTGCACGAGTTCAATGCCGAACGGCCACACGAGGCCATCGCCATGAAGTGCCCCGCCGAGGTCTACACCCCCTCAAGGCGCCCCTATCAGGGCCTCCCCGACCTCGAATACCCCTTCCACGACCGCGACGTCCTCGTCACCGCCTGCGGCCGTATCTGCATCTACCGAAAGAAAATCAACGTCTCTACTGTCCTGGCCGGACAGCGCCTCGGCATCAAGGAGGTCGACGAGGGAATTTGGCTCGTCACCTTCATCGACTATGATCTGGGATATATCGACCTGGAGCAGAGAACCTTGCAACCTATCGACAACCCGTTTGGGCCTAGGTTGTCACCTATGTCTTAGGTACGTTTTGTTACCCATGTCTCCGGGTCGGACAAATTTGCCTCCTGGCGGAGGGAGTGGGATCTGAACCCACGATACGGTTGCTCCGTATACACGCTTTCCAAGCGTGCGCCTTCAGCCACTCGGCCATCCCTCCGCGTCACTGGAGCAGGCGCGAATATAGAGGGCGGCTGGAGGCTTCGCAAGCGCCACAAGGTTGGCGATCGAGCTACACGATCACGGTGCCAGGCTGTATGCTTCTCGGCAGGTAACCATTGGTGGTTAGAAATGGGCTTTTTGCGGTTCCTTGCCGGTGTCCTACTGCTCGTCGCCGTCATTGCCGCCATCTACGATGGCACGCGCGCGCTTGAGAGCAAGGGGGGCCAGATTGCAATGACGTCCCTCGGCGAGCAGTGGTCGAAAATGGCCCCAGTATCGCACAAGAATGCCCAAGCCGCTGTGCGGCGCTATACTCATCCATTCGTCTGGGGACGGCTCATACAGCGACTGTTGCTGGTACCCACCTCGGTGGTATTCGCCAGTCTCGGGCTGGTTGCGGCCTATGCGCGCCGCCGCCGCCGCGTCAATGTGTTCGCCAAACTGAAGCTAGCGCTTGCTCGCGGGCTGAGATGCGTCCGCGCCGGCGAATGACGTTCGCGGTGCGGTGAGCACATCGACCGCGATACCGCCGACGACGAGCACGGTCGCTGCGACGACCAAATAGAGCATCGCTCGCTTGTGACGGCCTTGTAGGTCCTTGAGCTCCCCGCCGGTGAGGGGCGGACTGTTCTCGGGTGTCGTTTTGCGGTGGATGAAGCCCAGAATGCGCCGCTCGATGGAACGGCGTACCGTACCACCATCGAGAATGTCTACGCCGGCTCGTTCGGCGATCCTGCTCGCGATCTCCGGAAAAAGGCAACGCCTGGTCGACATTGTCCTCGTTCACCGTGCCAAGACGGATGTGTCCGCCGTCTTTGGTGAGTAGCCGGGTGGCGCGGAGCAGGACGGGAGCCATGACGTTGCCGAACAGCACGCAACGCGTCTCGACCACCTGAATTTGCTCGTAGGGCACCTCGCGGTCGACGAACTGAAGCATCGGGATGGCCCCGCTCCCCTGCGGGAGGGTGATCCGAACGGCCCGTTCTCCGAGGACCACCTTCGAGCGGATCGATTGGTAGATCTGTATGCCCAATAGCGCCATTAGAGCGGTAAAGATCAAACTGAACACCATGAGACCGATGGTGTCGAACCACAGCCCGTGTGCAAAACGCCAGGCCAGCATGGGGCCGAGGCTGCCGTAGAAGGGGAGGAGGATCAAAAATGCCAGCGAGAGAGGAATGTCTTGCGTCCCACACCGGCCTCGTAAACGGTGCGCTCCCTGACCTCCGGTCGGCATCTCGAGCCTCTTGCATAACGCCCCATGCGAAGGCGGCATTCTGCGCCGCGGGCGGCGGCGCACTATATGTGTGGTAGTTCGCGACCCTTTGAGGGTTTGATCGATGTTGTTCGCTCGCAAGAAGTCTGAAATGCCGACGGCCGAGACCGCGCTCAAAGGCCGTGTCCGAGCCTATTCCGACGGCTAAGCTTCACCACCTCAATCGGCGGCCGCTCAAGGGCCCCTACCCCGAGGGCCTCGAGACAGCAATCTTCGGGCTCGGGTGTTTTTGGGGCGCCGAACGCAAATTTTGGGAAATGGGTGATGGCATCTGGGTTACTGCCGCCGGCTACAGCGGCGGTGTGACCCCAATCCCAGCTATGAGGAGGTGTGTAGCGGGCGCACCGGCCACAACGAGGTCGTGCTCGTCGTATTCGATCCCAAGAAGCTGACCTACGAGGCGCTGCTCAAGACGTTCTGGGAAAGCCACGATCCCACCCAAGGCATGCGCCAGGGCAACGACGTTGGCACGCAATATCGCTCCGGCATCTATGTGGCCTCTGAGGCGCAGCGGCGTGCAGCAGAGGCGTCGAAAGCCGCTTATCAGGAACGTTTTGGCAGCGAACGGCTACGGTCCGATCACGCACCGAGATCCTCGACGCGCTCACCCTTCTACTTCGCGCGAGGACTATCACCAGCAGTACCTCGCCAAAGTGCCCGCATGGTTATTGCGGCCTTGGCGGAACGGGCCTGAGCTCGCCCGGTCGGCACGGGAGCCAAGGCCGACGTCTCAGCCCGTTGGCCCGCCCTCGAGGTAGCGTCCTCTGGGTGGGGGCTCACCTGGGGCAATTAGCTCATGGACTTTCCTGCCCTGCAGGGCCATCTAACGAGCATGCCGATCCAGATCACCGACCGGCCTCCGCTGCGACACCCCTGCTCGCCATGCGCCGTGGTTTTGCGCAACGTTGCCCGAAGTGTGGCAAGGGAACGCTGTTTTGGAAGTACCTGAAGGTGACTGATGAATGTCCCTCCTGCGGCGAGGCCTTGCATCACCATCGAGCCGACGATGCACCGGCCTACTTCACCATTGTCGTGGTCGGTCATTTCATCGTCGGTGGGATCCCTGCCCTGCATAAGAGCTTAGCGCCGCCCGAGTGGGTGCAACTTGCGATTTGGATGCCCCTGACCTTGGTAAGCTGCCTGTGGTTGTTGCCCCGCATTAAGGCGCGCGCTGGTCGGTCTACAGTGGGCGCTCTACATGCACGGCTTCGACGGCTCCAAGGCCGATCAAGTCGTCGAGCCCTAGTTCGCCGGCGTTGGACGGCGGCATTGGGTCTTTACCGTTGCTACCCAAAAGACGCTCACGTGCCCGGCACGACAAAAATCGATTTTGCGCTTGCGCCTCCCTGTCCTCCTCCTCGGAGTTCCAGCGCCGTTAGGCGCGCCGATGTAAACCCTTGCGCCTACTGGCACCAGGCATCGATCCAAGGCTGGTCGGCATTATTTCGTGCGGCGGCATGGAAGGCCCTGCGGCTGCCACGCCCCTCGCCAATTTCGGGTTCACTGAGGAGCCGCTTTATGTTGATGCTGTCGTCCTTTGCCCATTGGGGTGCTGGAGCAATCGCATGGTCCTGTCCCTGAAGCAGCGGCTCGCCACACTGCTTGTGCCCTCGCCGCTCTACTACCGCGGTCGGGTTGCCGACGAAGCCACCTGGGGGAGCATGAACTTTGCGCGCTGGACAAATTTGTGCCGCGCGGCGGGACGGCGATCGACGTCGGAGCCAATGACGGTGTGTTCGCGCTTCGCCTTCTCTGGCCTAGTGGATAGGGTTGAGGCTTTTGAGCCGAACCCGGACTATGCCCTCTTTGCGCTGACGCATGTTGGGGTCGCGTGCGCATGTCCACGAGGTCGCGCTGGCGAATAGGACCGGCGCAGCCGAATTCATTGTCCCGGTCTCAGAGGACGGAACGGTTCTGCACCTCGGCGGAAGTTTGCGACAATCATCTGAGGCGCAATCGAAAGTTTTGCGCTTCGATGTCGCGGTACGCACACTTGATAGCTATGCCTTCGAGGAAGTTCGGGTCATCAAGATCGACGTTGAGGGTAGCGAAATGGAAGTCCTGGAGGGCGGTCGAGAGACGATCCGACGCTATCGCCCGCCGCTCATCGTAGAGTTGCTGACGGGCACCCATGCCAGCCCCATTGACCTTACGGAAGCGATTTGCAGCACCTATGGCTACGCTGCATGGATCGTTACCAAGGACGGGGCGCTTGTCGAAGCCCTGCCGGTGATGCTCAGCCTTGGCAGCAATACCACCTGGGGGTCCCCCATACGGAATCGTAACGTCGTGTTTCTTCGCAGCGATGAGCCGTGAGCACGTAAGAGAGGCAATGTGGAGCTTTTCATTTTCGCCCGATTTCACGCAAAGGAAGGGCAGCAAAGATGCTGTAGCGGCAGCGCTGAGGGACGTCCTTGGTCCTACCCGTGACGAGCCCGGCTGCCGGACCATTCAACACTTTCGCTGCATACGAAATCCAAGGTTGTTTTATGTGCACTCACGCTGGGTCGATGAGGCCGCGTTCGAAAGGCACGCGACTTTGCCGCATACGGTCCGTTTCCTGCAGCAGGTGCAAGCTCTTATCGACCATCCATTGGATGTAACGAGGGCCAGGCCTACGAGTAGTCAGTGATCGCGAGGGCGTCGGTAACGGGTACATTTCCGACGCCCCGCGCTTGGTTGGCTCATGTGCGGGCACAGGCCGACCGAACACCATAACGCGGGCCGTTTGGGCTTATTTCTCAGCGCACGGCCTATTTAAATTTCTTCGAAGCCGGCGACGATTCTTCCTTTTTACCAATGCCGCGACCGTTCAACTCCGGGGAGCCGCTCGGCACATCGCGCTTTTGTACGCGCGCGGGAAAAATCAAAGCCGCGCAGTATCGAGGTGGCTGGTAGGCCGCGGGTCGGTTCGCCTCTACAACCTTGCTTCTGCTCACGCAAGCGGTGAGGTCGGTGCGGTCAGGCGTTTGCCAATTCGATCAGGACGTCGGCGTGGCAAGGCTCGGTGAGCTTGCAGGTACACGATAAGTCTTTACCCTGGAGCTCGCCCGGATCCAGTTTCTCTTCCCGCAGGAAATCCCTGTAGAGAATGAGCGCACCGGCCTTCCAGCCACCCGCCCTTACCGCGGCGGCAATGTCGGCTTCGCTGCTGAGGAGCGTGTCGACGTCCTTCTTTTTGAACGGCAACTGCCACTTCGTCCCCGGACCAACGTCCACCACGTTCGGGTCGAGCGCAGCCTCTTTCTCGCGCCGCCGTCGGCGCGGCTTATGAAGGGTCCGCATACCGATATCCATGGTTCATAAACACACAAGACCAGAATTGGTTGCGTTTACGCTACCTTAATCACCCGTCCTGCGACGCAAGATCACCTTGCGATGCCCCGATGGGCAACATAGCGGCGCGGCGAAGGCAGGGTTTGAGACAGGCAGCGGGCAACGAAGAAAGGGGCCGCTCCGGGAGTGTTGAAGCAGCCCCTTTCCATCCTGCACCGCAAGATCTGTGGGAGACAGATGCCAACACGCTATCCGACTCGAGGCGCGCGCGGGCGCTCTTGATTGCGGGTGGCGCACGAGACTGGTCCTGGCTGCACCAAGTCATGCAACCAAGCCAAGGCTTGCGCCACTCAGTCGGGACTTTCGCTGCTGGGAGCTCAGGCGGCCTGGGCCACAGGTATTCTAGGGACCGACTGCTGGTGACGTGGCTTCGGAGGCTGGAAGGCCAGCCGTAAATGCGCGCCACAATAGGATTGCCCGGGCACCTGCGGCTCGCCGCAAAAGTGGAAATCTGCTTGTCGGGGATCCCCCACCGGCCAGCGGCAGTCCCGCGGCTCCAGGGTCGTGACGGTCTTGCGCTTCTTCTTGGTCATTGGCCCTTTCCACTGGACACGAGCTACCGCGCCAGCTGGCCGCAAAGCTGTGGTCGATTGGTGTTGAAGATTGACTTATAGATAGGGGGTAAATTCCCAGCCGCAATATTCGTGCGTGTGCGACCCAATGGCACGGCCTGTGCTTTTCTGCAACCGCGAATCGCCCCCAAGGCGGCCGATCCATCCAGCGGTCGGGGGCAACGGCATTGTCCGCTCGCCTCGGCCGTTCCGTCCGGAAGGGCGTTTCTCATCTCACCAGGCGGCAGAAAGGGGGTGGCCAGCGCTGCAGCGGCGCGCCTTTGGCAATGCCGCGCGTAAGCTGCCGCATGGCTTGCCCCACAGCAGACCGGTCGGTCCGACAACAGGGCGCCGGAACCGATGCCTGCCCATGCACAGGAGCGTTGCCGTGGCGGTTACTCGGCTGCTGCGGCCCCGGCCATGCCACTTGTGCGTCCAGCTCGGACGTCACGCCGTGACACGCCCACGGCACCACAACCTTGCGCATCGACCATGGCTGGCACCCCACCTGCCAGCGCCAACGTTGCGCACCGAAAGCAGACGCTGACCGGCGCCAACGTCTTGCATGGCCTTGCTTGGCCGCCGAAAGTCGAGCGCGGTGCGCGCCTTGCCGATTACGATCATCGCGGGACCCCGTCCGCGTATTGTCGAGCTTCTGCATGATAAGCGATCCGGTCGCGTCCAGGATCGCGATTGCCACCTGCCATTTGTTCGCGGTGGCTTCCGCTCGCCCCACTGGGTATCTGTCACGCTGGTTCGGCACGATGTTAACGCGACGCGCTCAGCATCCAATAGAGGAAGCCTGCGATCATGCCAGCCCACGATCGCCACGTGTGCCGTAAGGACCGAGCCAACCATCAATCCAATTCACAGTCGACCAGACGATATCCATCGCGATCTCCCGTGAACGTTGGCACACCCTTGAGGGTATGTCATGGGAGGATCCGCCCGTCCTGGGCAAATGACCCAGGCGAACGTCCCCCGCCATGCTCCTGTAAGGAATGTTAACTTTCAGCCCGACATGGCGGCGCCAGCCCGTCGCCGGCGGAATGCCACCCGTCGCGCCACACCCCTGATCGTCTTTGGGCGTGAGTGCCGCCAAGGCAGAAGGAGCTTTGGCAAAGGGTCGGAAGGCACGGCGCCATCTTCGCCCCCGCGGTCCTTTGGACACGACACCACAACCGGGGACGATGGCACCTGCGTCCCCACTCATGGTTGCCGCACGGGTGGGGCTTGACGGCCCGCACCGTCCGCCAGAGCAGACCCTGCAATGTGCTCCAGCCTTCCGCTGGTCACCCGCATGGCAATTATGCCGCGCGGAGACGATTAAGAAATTAACGACGTGACGATTTTTTCAAAGCGCAATCGCACGAGGGGGCGATCCGCATCGCGCGTAGCGTGACACCTGCCCCCATGGCCGCAGGTGCCGACGCCAGGGCGGGGTGGTGCGACCAATGAGGTGCGAGGTGGGGTGTGCTGGAGAGCGTGAGTGGAACAATGAAAGTGCCGGGCGAGACCGCCTCCCTCAGACGGACACTCGGCTTTTTGCGCCGTTAGTTTCCAACTCCCCGAACTAACGGCGCCCAGCGATCAAGCCCTGGGACCGCCCGTACGAATGACCGCGGCCTTCCAGGTGACCGCCGCAATTAATTCGTACAATGAGTACCCAGTGCCTGGCTGCCCACGAGCGGCTTGTGCCCGAATCAGGGCGCAACCGCGCCGCGCGTTTTTGCAGTTGAGACGCAACTGCTAACTTTCGGCGCGGGAAGGACGGGCGAGAGCGGTAGGTATCGGGGGAACGCAGCGCGCCTCCTCGCCCTAGGCCACTGCCATACGGGGGTAGGACGGTGGTGGCCCCGCGCCATTGGGTCGAGGGAAGAGACCGCAACGGGCGCTTGCTGCAGCATTCATGGCAAGGGACGCAGTTGGTTTCTATGCAGAGTAATACTGAATGCGGCGGAATTTTTGCCGGGTGGACGTCTGCCGTTTGTAGGTGCTCCTACAATTCAGCCCATGGTCTCCCCTAACTGGGGATCGAAAGACCACGGTGCCGGCGCCATTTGCGGCCGTAAGCAAGAAGTCCGGTTTGGGAATGGGCCGCCCGGTTTGGGGGACATCAGGGCGCGATCCGTTCCATTTTTGGGGGCAGTATCCGGCACCGCAGAGCGCAAGCCCGGCCTTTCTCTCCCGGCTGGTCAGGCACGTTCTGCTTGCCTTGGACCGCGTTCGAGTAAACTCATTAGCAGCTCGGACGCGGTCCCTTGCTTGCTTTACTGCCGTCTGCCCCAACGCCAGGGGCCCGTGCATCCCGCCCCGCCTGATGGCGTGAATTGCCCTAGCCCGTCATGCCGCCAGAGCCGGACCCGCCATACCCCACTGGCTCCCCTGTTAACCCGCGCGAGCAGCACCACACCTTAGCCCGTGATCCCGGCATCCCCATCACCCCGGCCATTGCCACCGACCCCATCGCAGAGTTGGCTCGACGCGTTGGCGCTCGTCTTGCGGCGGCAGCGGTTCCCTGACACACGGGCAAGGCGGCCTGGATCCGGATCGAACCCAACTGTTTGCGTGAACGGTGAGAGCGTGCGACCGCTGTGCCGCCAGGGTGACGGCCATTTTGCCCGGGCGGGCCGGCCGATGGATGGGTCACCTACGCGAGGGAGGGGCAGCGTCACCCAGCGCGCTGCGGCCCGGGCCCTTCCCCTGTTCGTGGGCGTTGAGGTGCATGATGCAACCAGGCAAAAGCGATGGGCAAAGGCCCGATGGCCACGGCTGTTGCACCCCCTTGGGTGTTGGCTGCCGGGGCGATGGCCAGGAAGGCTGCGCGGGGCCCACTCCTGACGTGCCATGGGAGAAAAGCCATGCAGATCGAAGCGCTGGGCTACGTCGGCGTCAGGTCGGATCGGCTTGACGACTGGGCAACGTTTGCCTCGGGCTTTCTTGGTATGCAGATCGCCGAGCGCAGTGCAAAGAGCCTGCGGCTTAGGATGGATGACCGCAAGCAGCGGCTCGTCATTGCCCCCGACATTGCCGATGGGGCGGCCTTGTTTGGCTGGGAGTTGTCCGACGCGACGGCACTCGACGCGCTGGCGGCTCGGCTGGAGGCGGCCCGGGTCGACGTCAAGCGCGGCAACCGAGCGCTGGGCGACCGAACGGCGGGTCAAGGACTTGATCGTTTTCACGGATCCCATCGGCACGCGGCTCGAGGCCTTCCATGGCGCCGAGTCCGCCGACGAGCCGTTCAAGCCGGGTCGTGCCATCTCGGGGTTTCGGACAGGTCCGCTTGGCGTTGGCCATGCGGTGCTTGCCGGTCGAGAAGGTCGGAAAGCTTGCTTCCTTTCTATCGTGATTTACTGGGGTTTCGCCTCAGCGACTGGTTGGTGAAGCCGTTCAAGGCTTATTTCTTCCATGTCAATCCGCGCCACCACAGCCTTGCCCTAATTGAGACCGGAAAACGACATCCATCATTTCATGGTCGAGCTCTGCAGTCTCTGACGATGTCGGGCAGGGCTTCGACGTAGCACAAAACCTGGAAGTGCCCCCTTGGTACGACAATTGGGCGCCATACCAACGATTTCATGACCTCGTTTTATTCGCGCACGCCTTCCGGCTTTATGGTCGAATATGGCTGGGGAGGTCGATGCATCGATCCGGCGAGCTGGCAGCCGGGTGAAATGACAAACGGTGGCAGCCTGTGGGGCCACGAACGCCTGTGGCTCGATGCCGAGCGGCGCCAGAGCGCGCGCGACATCCAGTTGCAGGTTGCCGCTGCGCGGGTTGCGACAGCCGGTGCAGGTATTGGAGGGCAACTACGCCGTTTCGGCTGGTGTGTGCCCTTGGTGGGATCAGGCCAAGAAGAGCAGCGGAGCAAAGAACACTTAGTCCGATCGTAACAGCCTTCGCCGAAAATGCGGCGGGGGCGATGATTGCGATCGACCATCTGCCGGTTCCGCCAGATCGGGTTTTTGCGATGCGCAAGGCAAATGGGCATCCACCGGGCTAGCCCCTGTTGCGGAGGCAGACCATGAGCATGCCAATAACGAGCTCGACCGCAAATATCGGCGCCGGAGCCGAGCGCCACCTGTTGGCCCATCTCCCCGGGGAAGACGGCTGGCCGATCGTTGGCAATACTTTTGCCGCTCTCAAGGATCCCGTCGGCCATGTCGCGCTGATGCACCGCGAGCACGGCCCTGTGTATCGCGACCATTTGTTCGGCGTACGCAGCGTCGCCCCTGCTCGGACCAGAAGCCAACGAGCTCATTCTGTTTGATCGCGACAAGAATTTTTCCTCGTCGGGCGGGTGGGGCTTTCTGCTCGACCGACTATTCCCGCGTGGGCTGATGCTGATGGATTTTGAGGAGCATCGCCTACATCGCAAGGCAGTGTCGGGGTCGCCTTCAAGCCATCGCCAATGAAGGCCTATCTCGGGGCGCTCAACAGTGGAATCTCTCGGCGTATTGCCGAGTGGCACCTGGAGGGGGCGGGACAAGGCGGCGGTACCGATTTCCAGTTCTATCCGGCCATCAAACAGCTGACCCTTGATTTGGCCGCGACCTCCTTCCTTGGCATTGAGCTCGGCCAGCAGGCCAATGCCATCAACCGCGCCTTCGTCGATATGGTAGCGGCCAGTATCGGTGTAGTTCGCTCCCCCATTCCCGGCACCCAAATGTGGAAGGGCGTCAAAGGCAGGGGAGGCAATCATTGCCTTCTTGCGGCAAGAGATCCCGAGACGGCGGTCAGGGCAGGGAACAGATCTGTTCTCCGAACTTTTGCCGCACGAGCAAAGAGGATGGATCGCTACTGAGCGATCAGGAAATCGCCGACCATATGAGTTTCTTGATGATGGCGGCACACGACACGCTGACCTCTTCGTTGACGACGCTTGTCTTCTTGTTGGGCAAGCACCGGCGAGTGGCAGGAGAAGCTGCGAGCGGAAATGCGGGGCTTAGGCTTCCCAGCCGGCGCACCACTCCCCTACGAACGACTGGGTGAGCTTAGTTTTGCTTGAAATGGCCTTCAAGGGAGGCGATGCGCATCAATCCGCCGGTGGTTTCGGTCCCGCGGCGCGCCGTGCGTGAGTTTCGCTTCAAAGGCTACAGATATTCCGGCAGGCACGCGGGTTGCGGTCAATACCATCTTCACCCATCGCATGCCCGAAATCTGGCCTGGAGCCCCTTAAGTTCGATCCGCTACGCTTTACGGATGCAGCGGTTCGCACCCCGCCATAAGGTATGCCTGGTGCCGTTCAGCGGCGGGCGCATATGTGTCTTGGCCTGCATTTTGCGTACATGCAGGCCAAGAGCTTCTTCTACCATCTGCTGACGACGACACGACTGAGCCTCGCCGCCGACTACGTACCGCGCTGGCAGATGTGGCCGATCCTGAAACCGCGCGACGGGCTGCCGATCCGCATCGAACGCGTCCTCTGACGGCCATCGATGCCCACTGCCGACGCTCGCGCACGGGCGTGATCGCGGGCGCTTGCATGGCATGCAAGCGCGCCGCAGAGCCGCTTCGACAGGCGGGCTGTGCCTTCGATCGACCGGCATCGCGCCAACGCGCCGCGTTTCCAACCGGCGACGTGGCGGCCGGCGCGGCCCCGCTCAGAGCATTCCCGTGACGCGCGGTCGTCCCCCCACCGATGCGGTTCCGAGTTGCACGGCGCGCTCAGGCCGCGGGCACGGGTGCAGCCGCGCGTGCCTTCCTGGGCTGGCCGCGCCGAAGCGCGCGGTGATCCGCAGAAGGCGCTCGGCCTCGGCGCGCACAAGCAGCTTCCCGCCCAGCGCCTCGATGTGGCGCCGGAGGTCTTCGTGTTCGAATTCCTCTACCGGCCGGGGCACCCGTTTCAGACGCTCCACTTCGTAGCAAAGCTCGATCTCCAGGTTCTCACGGGCCCGTCGCTCGAACGTGCACCGCGCCACCTGCGCTCTGGTTGGAAGGCCCGGGTCAGGCCGTGGGAGACAAACTGGTGGTGGCGCAGGCCTTGAGGGCGTCCGGTGCGCTCGCTGGCAAATCGCCAAAGTCGCACGCCACCGGGGTGGCGGTCCGCCAGCTCGTGCAAACAGATCGCCGTTCCCAAGGTTTCGGCGAGGAGGACAGGCCAGCCAATTCGGAAGGCGCCAGGCTTGCCGACAAAGCAACGAATTTGGCGAAGACACTGGGTCACTGCTTTGCGCATGGCTTCAATCGTCACTCGCCCGTTGGGTGGACATTTGGCTCAATTGGCCGGGCGGTTGCGGAAAAGGGCGTCGACCTTCAACAAAGCCAGCGCCGCAAGCCGCAGGGGCCCCGCATGCAGTTCCTTGCCGACGCGCCGCAGATTGCGCTCGTTGATTTCGAACACACGCCCGCTGGCCTCGCACAAGCGCTGGCGAAAGTTGCTCGTCTGCTGCGCGTTGTAGCGAGAGCTCGCCGATGCGCCTTTGCAAGCGACAGGTCAGGTTGAAGAGTGACGACTGCAAGCGCAATGGCAGCGCTGGCGATGACGACGTAACTTGCATACTGGGGCGGCGCGCGTTTCCCGGTTCAATGCCACAGCCAGCTCGGAGGTGCCCGGCAAGCGCAATGATGCGGCTGCTGCCGGTTTGCCGGATCGGCGCATAGACTCTCGAGCAATCTGGGCACGAGCCCATGCGGCGCCTGCGACGGATCCAACTCTATCGGCGGCGAAACTGGGCGACCGCTTCGCCGCGCAGCGCCGATCGCGAATGTCGGCTGGCGGAGAGTGGCGATCGGCAATTTTTGTGGACGCTGAAAGTCGATGTCGTCGCCGAGCCCAAATGCTTGAACCCAACAATCTGGTTTTGCCGAAGTCGAGACGGGGACGACAGCAGCGCGCTCGAGCGCCTTGCGGTTTTCGCTCGGAGTGAGGGTTTGGCGGCGAGCTCCTGGACCAGAGGTTCGACGGCGCTGTCCATATACAAGGCGGTGGTTGCCGCCGCGCTTTCTGGGCAAACGCCGCCTGCCAATGTGGTCTCGCCACGACGGTGGAGGCGCAGACGGCGCCGCAGACCACGCACGAGGCAGGCCGCGGCGAAAGCTTGGAGGCAGGTTCGAGACCTTGCCACCGCGGTCGCGCTCTGCCGAGAATGCCAACGTTGCCTCGAAATGGGAGCGCAGCGGTCTTGCACTTGATAATCTCACTTTCAACTAGATACGACGGCGGCGCTTCCCTGCAATCGGACCAAAGTGAAGGCATCTTTAGGACCAGAAGCTCCATCCGCCCTGCCTAAACGCCCGGCTCAGGCATTGGTCCCTCGGGTTTGGGGCGCCGCCGCAAAACCCCCAGTATGTCTAACTCCAACGCCCGCCATGAATTTTTGAGCCGTCAGCTGGTGAGCGAGCCTTGGCGGTTGGCTAAGTCGAGGGGCCAGGGCTCTCCATGGTCGTGGCGGCTCGCGCCCGGCGCCTGCCGCCAGGCGACAGGCTCAGACTTTGGCAGGTTCGATCCGCCACCTCCGGCAAGCCCCGGGGATAGCGAGCTTCGTCCGATCGCTCGGCAAAGCACCGACCGATCGGCGCATTGCCCGAACAGCGGGACGTGAGGCCGAGACGACACCGGATCCAAGACGTCCCGCAACTGGCAACGACTAATCGGGTGCCGGGACCATCCGGACCCCAATTGCCTCCAGCCGCCTTGAGGTGCCGTGCCGCCGACGCTTGCCCAATCCCGTTTGCCGGTTCGACCCCATCGGCGCGTCCCCGCCGCTGCGCCATTGAAGAAAAGCGCGTCCGACGCGACCCGTAGCCCCTCGAGGCCAAATCTGCCCAAAAGGCCGCCCTGTTCAGAAATCGCAACCCGCAAAATTTTATGGGGACAAAAGTGTTTTGCCGTGGGGACACCCGGACTTTTCAGCCCGAATTTTGCTCCCTCTCCGGGCCAGGTGTTGTTGTGGCAGGAACAATCCATATAATGGATCGCAGATACGGGGGAGGCGCTTATCCACCGGTGCCTTAATTGGGCCTGACACCTGGACTTCCATCGAGGTGGCGGCGGCGTCGCGTTTGTGCCTCTGTGCGAAGCGGCGTGTGAGGCAAAAGCGGCGTGGCTCAGGCTATCGGAACCGTCCTACCCCAAGTTAGGCAAGCACCGCAGGCATGTGATTGCGAGACACCTTTCCGATTCTGTGGACATTTTACGGGCCCCTGCCGATGCCGTCCGGGCTCACCTTGCCGTCCGCACCGCCATGATTAGCGGCCGCTCCCCGGTTTGCTTGACGCGGGCGCGGGTTCGGGCGACGACCCGGGCGCAGGCACTCCCCGCGCCGTTTCTGCAATCTTTTGGCCCTTGCTGTTGGCGTGCCTGGCGCTCTTTGCCGCAGACGTCGCCTGGGCGTGGCAATCGCCCGATCAAGCGCAACTGCCAAGCCAGTGCCAATCTGCTGGCGGACGAAGCGCTCGATCCGAAGGGCGTTGCTTCGCCGAGCGATGGTGCGTCTCCTGCTGCCGAGCGGGCGCCGAACTCCTCCCTGCCCAGTCTGCCGCTCGCCTTCAGGGCCGGGCTCAGAGCGGCTGGGCACAACCAAATCGCGGGCCGAGGGCGCAAATTTGGCTCGGGCACCTCCGTCGGCGTGAGATTGTGCCGGCGCTTCGGGTCCGATGCGATTGCCTGAGGGATCCCGAGCGCAACGTTTGTGTGTCTTTGTGAAACTAGGGCGCAGCGATACCTATCCACACCAAGAAGCTCGATTGTCCTGTGTCGCGCAGAGCACCCTGAAAACAAAACTCACCGGGCCAGGCTAGGGTTGTGGCGCCGGTCACTCTCAGATGTGTGAGGATGGCGATGCAGCTGCAACGAAGGATGCGCTTGTTTCGGCGCTGCTGGCGAGCATCGAGGCCGCCAAACAATCCGAATGGCCTTACCGTTCCTGGGTTGTGCGGAATTGTCTGCCGTCGGAGACTATGGGTGCGCTTTGACGCTCCCATTTGAGGCACCGGCCTTGGCCGGGGTCTCGGGCAAACGCGAGCTGCACAATGCCACGCGCAAGTACTTCGACGCGGAAAATCAAGAGAGGTTTTCCGTTTGCGCGATGTTTTGCGCGGCCTTCCAGGATCGTCGAGTGACCGATCGTATCGCCAGCCGGTTCGGTGCCAAGTTGAACGGTTCGTACCTTCGGGTCGAGTACGCTCAAGATGTCGATGGCTTTTGGCTCGAGCCCCACACCGATCTTGGCGTCAAAACCTTTACCATGCTGTTTTATATTTCAACCGAGCCCCAGCACGAGAGCCTGGGCACCGACATCTACGACGCCAACAAGGCCCCTGTCGGTCGGTCTCCGTTTGCCAGCAACAGCGCCTTCATCTTTGTTCCCTCCTCGACGACCTATCATGGCTTTGAGCGGCGGCCGATCGAGGGCGTGCGAAAGTCCATCATCATCAACTATGTCACCGACGAGTGGCGGGCTCGCGAGCAACTGGCCTTTCCGGACCGGCCGATCATCAACTAGTGGCCTGTACTACTTAAATTGAGTTAGTGCAATCTCGTCGCGAACACTGATCTCTGAACGGTCGCGGATATCCGACAAGGGAGCGCAGCATGGTCAAACAAGAAATTCGTCGTCAAGCTCAGCAGCGAAGAGCGCGAGCGATTGCGTGAGGTGATCTCAAGGGCGCGCGCCAAGGCAAAAAGCATTCCTGAAGGCGCGCATTCTGCTGAAAGCGGATCAGGGCTGGGCGGATGCAGAGATCTGCCAAGCGCTCGACACCAACATTTCGATGGTGCGCTCGCGTTCCGCGAAACGCTGGTGACCGAAGGGCTTCGACGCGGTGCTCACCCGCAAGCAGCGCGAGACGCCGCCGATTGAGACTCCATCTTCGATGGCAAGCGCCAAGCCCAGCTCATCGCAACTGGCCATCGCTCCAAACCGCCGGCCGGCTGCGCTCGCTGGACGGTCCGCCTCTTGGCCGAACACGTCGTCGAACGTAAAATCGTCGAGAGCGCCCACTTCAACACTGGTCGCCGCCCGGGCGTTAAAAAACGCCATCAAACCCGCACCTGAAGGAATACTGCGGTCATCCCGCCCAAAGCCAACGCGGCATTTGTCGCTGCGATGGAGGACGTGCTGGAGGTCTGATACCCGCCCGCACGATGCGGCCCGGCCGCTCGTGTGCTTGGACGAGACATCCAAGCAACTTGTCGCAGAAACTCGAACACCGCTACCCGCTCGGCCCGGCCGACCGGCACGGTACGACTACGAATACGAACGCTACGGCACCGCCAGCCTGTTCATGCTGTTTGCCCTGCTCGAAGGTTGGCGAGAAGTCAAGGTCACCGAGCGGCGCACGGCCATTGACTACGCGCAGGTCCTCAAGGAGCTGAGCGATGTCCATTTCCCAAGGCCGAGAGGATCGTTCTCGTGCAGGACAACCTCAACACTCACAACTCAGCCTCACTCTACGAGGCATTTACCGCGTTGGAGGCGCGACGCCTCGTCGAGCGCTTCGAATGGCACTTCACGCCCAAGCACGGCAGCTGGCTCAATATGGCCGAGTCCGAGCTTGCTATCCTGTCCAATCAATGTCTCGATCGGCGTATCGCGGATCCGCGCAGCCTGCCAGGCGACAGGTTGCCGCCTGGCTCCTCGAGCGCAACACTTTGCAATGTCAAAGCTAACTGGCGCTTTACTAGCCGCCGATGCCCGCATCAAGCTTAAGAGCCTCTACCCGGCACTTTAATCGATTCGGCCACTGTCGCGACTCGGGGGCCGCGCACGGCCTTCGCCGCGGTAGCCGTGCTGCGCCAAGGCGACAATTTTATGCCGGCCGAGGATCGCCCGTCGACGGTGCGGACGCCATCGACTTGCCCTTGAGCGGTAGCGGCTGCTCGCCCAGCATGGCTTTGACGATCACGCTGCGAGCAAGTCTGGGATCGAGGGCATGCTCGCCGATCAGGTCCTGGCATTCGGCGAGAATGAGGTCCGCATCCTGCATGATCTTCAGTTCCTTGAAGCGGTCGTGCTGGTGCAGCCCCATGCTTTGGCCAAGGATCTCCAACAGGTTGACAATCCGAAACGGCCAGTCGCGTCTCGTGGGCGCACAGGTCACGATGGTCCGAGTGATAGACGGCGACCAGCGCGTCGATACCTGCCGCGCGCGCCGCCTCGAGTTCCTGGCGTTGCAGCTGGCGCTTGTAGGCGGGGAGCACGCCGAGGTTGACGCTCTGCAAGCCCACCGCTGGCTGCTGCAGATCGACCAGCTGCACGCCCGGAATGGCTTGCAAGAGTTCGCTTGCGGCCTCGACGACACCGGCGACACCGGGATGCTTGTGTAGGGCAACGCGCAACTCGACGCGCCGGAGAAGGTGCGGCTTGAGATTGTCCAGCTGCGACCTCAGGAAACGGATAAAGGGTGTCATCTCGAATGGCTTGGATCCGCGTTGCCGTTCGAGCACCGGCAATGTCGTCTCGGTGAACTGGACTTGGCAGCTGGGCACCACGACAGTACCTGCCCGGACTTGCTGTGCGACATTTTCTCGATCGAGTTTGAGCCGAGCCGCCCCGCCATCTCCATGTCGCCAGCGCGCATCTGCTGGATCCCGCAGCAATGGCTCGGTCCGCCCATCACCTGGTAACTAACGCCAAGCCGATCCATGATGTCGAGCGCAAGGCAGCGCGATATGCGGCGTCTTTAGGACACTGCAACCCGTATAAAATACGAAATCCGGTGCATGCTTGGGTTTGCAACCGATGCGGAGCCCTGGCCTAGCCGGTCCAATACGGCGCCCTCGAGCTGCAGGCGCGATAGCACCGTTACGTCTTGACTGGTATCGCGATATCTCACCACGCCGTCACGGCGCCGTTCAGCGAGCGCGCTTTCTTCTTCTTCAGCATCGAGAGCCGCGCCATGGCCAGCAGAAAGCGCGGATTAACGCCATAGTTGCAGGCTTTGACGCACTCGCCGCTGAGCGTGCACGATTGCGCCGCATTGGCGGGGAGCGTCGGGGCCCTCACCAGTTCGCACGAGATCGAGCACGCCGGCAATGACCGCTGCAGGTGGCGCCTGCTTGATGCCGGCCGGTTCAACGCTGGGACAGCTTTCGACGCACTTGCCACACACGGTGCAGGCGTCGAGCATGTCGCCGATGCGGTCGTTGAGGGCTCGTTCGAAGCTGCTGTCGGCCATCGCCTGCGTACTCCCATGCGGCCGAAGGACACTAGCACTTTTTCGGGCCGACGGCAGCCTGAGCAACCAGGTGGCAGCGGAGCCCGGCGCCATCGCCCCCGCGCCCGGCGTTAATGATGTCCCTTTTGCAGTTCCCGACCCAGCCAACCCTGGGCCGCGGAGTGCGCGGCGCTAAACGGTCATGTTCGGGGCTTGCCAAGGGCGGCGTGCTGCATGCCTTGCCGGGCAATCGTGAGATATGCGGCACACGTCGTTTTTACTCGGCGCGTTTCACCATTGTTGCTGAGCCTGGACGGGTGCACACTTCCTGGGACGACAGGCCACCGCCAACGCGCGAGGACAAACGGATGCTCAAGCTGGCCGCCATCGCAGCTGCAATTTCGCTTTCGCCACAACGGGCGCCTGGGCACAAAAGTCTCGGTGGCGTGCTGCGCATCACGCACCGCGATAGCCCGGCCAGTATGTCGATCCATGAGGAGGGAACGATTTCCGTGGTGTTGCCGATGATGGGGGTCTTCAACAACCTGGTCGTCTTCGATCCGCATGCACCGCAGAACGCTTTGGAAGGGATCGTGCCCGACCTGGCGAAGAGTTGGACCCGGAGTGAAGACGGAAACGACTGACCTTCGCGCTACGTGAGGGGGTGACTTGGCATGACGGCAAGCCATTCACTGCCGCCGACGTCAAGTGCACCTGGGATCTGTTGGCCGACAAGGGTGAGGAGACATTTAAGGTCATTTCCGCAAGGGTTGGTACAGCAATGTCGAGGCGGTGACGAGCAATGGCGCCTACGAGGTGGTGTTCGACCTGGAAAATGCCGCAGCCCGCAATTCTGGCCCTGCTGGCTTCAGGCTTTACGCCGGTTTATCCCCGCCATGTTTCGCCACGCGATATGCGCCGGGCGCCGATCGGCACGGGACCGTTCAAGTTCGTCGAATACAAAAAGCAACCAGGGTATCAAGGTTAGTCGCAACCCGAACTACTGGAAGTCAGGTCGGCCCTATCTTGACGGGATCGAATACACCATCATCCCCAACCGATCGACGGCTATCCTCGCATTCGTCGCCGGCAACTTCGATATGATCTTTCCCTATGAGCTGACCGTGCCCCTGGTGACGGACGTGAAAAGCCAGGTGCCAACGGCCATCTGCGATATCTCTCCAATGAACGTTGCCGCCAACATACTGATGAACCCCAGTGCCGCCGTTCGATAACCTTGATGTTCGCCGGGCCGTTGCCATGGCGCTTCGACCGCAAGAGCTTCATCGATATTCTGACTCAAGGGCGGGGGATGTCGGTACCGCCATGCAGCCGCTGCCAGAGGGCGTTGGGGAATGCCCGAGGACGTCGGCGCGCACCCCGGGCTATGATGCTGACGTCGAGAAGAGTCGACAGAAGCGCGCGCGCCACCATGCAGGCGAATCGGCTTCGGTCCGGACAAGCGGCTGAAACTGAAGCTTTCGACCCGAAATCTGCCGACCTATCGCGACGCTTCGGTCATTCTGATCAGTCAGTTGAAGGAAATCTTCATCGATGCCGAGTTGGATTTGGTCGAAACCGCGCTTTGGGTGCCGAAACTCATTCGGCGTGAATACCAGATGGCAGTGAGTCCAGGTCGGCAACGGTGTTGATGACCCCGATCAGAACCATCCGAGAACTATGCCTGTGGTTCGCGCACCTGCTATGATTATTGCAATAAGTGAGATCGATGCCCTGATCGCCAGGCAGTCCATGGAGCGGGACCAGGAGAAGCGCAAGCAGATTGCTTGGGAAATCGATAAAAAGCTGACCGAAGATGCGGTCCGCCCGATGATCTATTACGATGCGCGGAGCTACCTGTTGGCGGCCTGAGGTGAAGAACGTCACGATCATGGTGAACAGCATCTACAATGGCTGGCGCATGGAGGACGTCTGGCTCGAACGCTGAGGGGAGCCGGCATTTTTGGCGCCCTCGAGGGCGAGCAGCCATCAGCGCCTCGCCGCAGACCTGCGACCAATTCCCGGCGGCATCGCTGTCGGCAGCGCCGGCGGCGCGGTCTCGTTACCCTGCAGTGCGCCATTCTGCGGTCCCGCGACGATCGGGGCCGCACAAGGCATTTGTCGTCGCGCTTGCGCCATCCGCGCAGGGGCGTAGGCACAAATCTCCATGAAAAGGAGGACGCGCGGTGCGGCCGTCGCGTCAAGGCTGTTAGAAGGATCCGCCCGTTGAGAAGTCCTTGTCGTTGGCGGAGGGTTGCGGTGGCCTTGGTGACCACCCGCCGCGACCAGACGGATCGCGCCAGCCGCCGCCGGACGAATCGTCTCGTATTGCCGCCGGAAGGGGAAACGGCAGGGGAAAATCGGGTCGGCCAAAATCCGTGCCGCCGCGGGTGGGTCGCGATCGGTGCCCATTCTGCAGGATGTCCCAAAGCGCGCCACTGCGAACGGCGCCCTGCAGCACACCTTTTCAAAAGATTGGCGATGTCGCCGTCGTTGTTGAAGGTGCTGCGTGGGTGATCGTAACCCGTGCGACGAAACTGCTCGCGCACGTGTTCCATTTCGGAGCGCCGACGCGACAGTTCGAGGGCTTCCGCGGCGCAAACCGGCAATCTCGGTTTCTGTCTTGGCAATATTCTGCTCGATCCCCTCGATGCGACCGACAATGGCTTCGTCGGCAGAGGTCGGTGTCCGGCGCGCTTCGGCATAAAGGTTGGCGATGCTGTCGGCGGCATCGGCGGCGGCGATTGTATTCAGTGCCTCGTTGTAAGCGGCATCCGAGTTGCCGGTGACCAAGGTTGCGCGCGCTTCGTCGACCTTGCGCAGCATTTCTCGTTTCCTTCTCTACCGTGTCATCGATGACGGCCAGCTTGTGTCGCGCTTCGGCCAGGCTCTTTTCCTTCGCATCGACACCGGCCTCGATCAGGGCGTGTTGTTCGATTTCGACAAGTGCCGCTTGTGGCGCCTGCAGCGTTTGCCGCTGGGCAGTGGCATGCTCCCTTAGGCGCTGCGGGATTTCGATCAGCGCGGCATAGTTGGGCCGGGCACCGTCGTAGGCGATAAACTCCGCCACCATACGATCGAGCATGCGAGCGATCCGACCACCCATATATTGACCGGTGCCGAACCGCCTTCGCCACAAATATGCGAACAGGGGATCCTCATCATAAGGCTTCTTCTTGGCACCGAGCTCGGCCTCCGAAGCGGCCGCCTTTTTTCCGCCTCGACGGCGACCGCCTCTGCTTTATCGCGTGCGTGTTTGGCGTCCCGCCAAGCCTGCGTCGCCTGTACCCTAGCTTCCGCCTCGGCCCTGCTCGTGCTCAACCACGTCCAGTGCCGTCTCGACCTCGGCAGACGCGGCGTGCCGGGCCGCCTGCGCCTGTGTCACTTCCTTTGCAGGGCATCGCACTGCTCGGCCGCCGCGCTGATGCGTAAACGGTAGTCATCGAGGATTTGTCGCGCCCGCCGCTCGCCCGGCATCCAGATCGCCGACTAGGCGCCCAGCGGCCATCTCGTCGAGCTTGAGGCGCGCGAGCTCGCAGCGGCTGTGGCTACGTTCCGATCGCAGCCGCTCGGCGTTTCACCGACGGCGGAACGCAGCGCCTGGTCGAGCTGACTTTGTTCGCCGTGCAGCTTGCCCATCGCATCCTCGATCGACGCTAACGTCTGCCGTCCTGTCCACATCAGCAGCCTTACCACCTTGTGATGAAGCCACCCTCGAACGGCATTTCGTAATTTATGGCCAACATGCCGCGCCGTTTTTCGCCGAAGCGGTTCTCCTGAACGATGCCATCGTCACGCTTGTCGCGAGCTATCGTCTCGAAGGTGTCCTGTGGCACGCGAACGCCGAATTTGACACGGTTTCAACGCTGCCGGTCTCTTCGTTGCGGATCGGCAGGCTCAGCTTTTCGCCCTGCGGAGTAATGGCTTCGACGATCAGATAGTAGTTGCGCCCTTGGCTGCCCTGAGGCGGCCGACGCCACACGCCGCTGCTCTCACCCGGCCGCGACACGATGGTCAGCGTGTACTGGCGCATCACCTCCTCGCGTAGCGCCGCAAGCTCAGCATTGATCTTGAGCATGCCGGCGCGATCGCCCGCACCAATGGCGCGTTCGGCTTCGGTCTGCAGCGCGCTTGCCTTTTGCCTGGCGGCTGCATCGGCGGTAACTGGCCCCAGATCGGCGCTAGGCTTGCCGAAGCTGTTTCGGGAGCGTCACGGTAACCTCGATGCGCGCTCGCTCCTTGGCAAGTTTGGCCGGTCGCGTGACGAGCGCGTAGTAGCCGCCGAACAAGCGCAACAAGCGCTGCCGCGGCGATGCCGAGCCGCCTGCCATGCCGGTGCCGCTTGCCCACAAGGTAGAGCAATGTGCGCTTCCAGCTCGGCGGTGGCGGGTGTAGACGAAGCGACTGTCCTCCAGGGCCTTGACCCCCTCAGCCAAAACCCCGTCCGGCACCTCGATGCCTTGGTCGCGATAGATCTGGCGCAGGCGAGCGAGCAGCTCGCCTCGCGGCTCTTCCTCGTTGAGCTCGCGACGCACGAGATCTTCCCGATGGCGCAGGGTATCCACCACGTCCATCGCAATCATGACATCGTCGAGCGTCTGCGGCTGGCTCGGCGCCATCCCGGCCTCGGTCATGCGATTTTCCAAACCCGAGCCTTACGCGGCGGCGGGCAATGTATCGCCCGCAGCAATCAGCCGGGCCATGCGCTTTTTGCTGTCCTCGACCGCATCACGAATTTCGCTAGAGTTTTGCGTAGCAGCTTGCGCATCTCGGCGATGATTTCGTGGAGCGCTCCTGAAAATTCACGACACTGTCGACAAGCTTCTGACGGCATCGGCGCCGTACCGTCGGTCCATAGCCGCTGCGCACGGCCGCTTCCGTGACTTTGTCACCCACTTCCGACAAGGTCTCGAGGCTCTTCGACATGCCCTCCTTCATGGCGTCCAGCGTTTTGGTCGATTCATGCAGGCCGAACATGCCAGTAAACGACGCCTTGAGCGCCGTCAGCACGCTATCGTTGGTCGAGAAGAAGGTGACCGCCTGCGCATACACGCGTTCCTTGGCGGAGGTCGTTTGCATCAGGCGAGCCATGACGACCTCGGAGGTGTTAGTAGGCGATCGTCAGGTTGTCCGAGAGGTCCTTGGCGATCTGGTAGCGTTTGTCCTCTTCTTGGTGCAGCGCAGCTGCTCGTCTCGCAGGAGCTCCAGCTTTTGCCCGCTCTGATGGCTCGGTACCGTTAAACGCCGCGACCTTGTTCCGATGCGGTCTTCAAATCGGCCTTCATGGCGTCGAGCTTCTCGCTGGCTTTTTGAGCACCTCGAGCGCCATCACCTCCGCGTGCTTGAGCGCCCGCGATAGTCTCGATAGGCGTCCAGGATCTGTGGCTTCACGCTCGATTTGGTTCTTGGTTTCTTTGGTGACAGAGAGGTAGGTCTTTCGGATTTTGTCGAAACGGATCGGCGATGTCGCCCCGCGCGATCTTCATCCAGATATTGGTGCCGCGCTCCAGAATATCCACCTTGCCGTCAGTAACCTGATCTACCAGGCGCTTGGAGTCATCGCGGATGGAATTGAAGCCATTGGTGATGCTTCGATAGCGATCGCCGACCTCCATCTTCTGATGTCCCGCTCCCGCGGACCACCTCGTTGAAAACCCGCTCTGCGCCAGCGTGCGGGCGATCAAAGCAATCTTGTCTTGGTCCAGGTCGGATATCTTTTCCCAGTAGCGCATTGATACGGGCGCCGCGCCAGTTCGTCTTCTCCGGCATCAGGCCCATATCGCGCAGGGCATTCGATGCCTTGTCCAGGTATTGCAGGGGGACCTTGTTGGGCGACTTCAGCCATGTGATCCATCCCATTTTCAAGGTGCCTAAGATAATTGCCACGCCCCACGCACGCTTAAGGTCTCGAGAGAACGCCGTGGTCGAGCTGCGAAGACGCCACGAGCTGTCGCCAAAAGCCCAGTGCGCGCCGACGGTTAGCTCATGCGGTTTGCGCCCTCGATCAGGTTGGTTGGCCGCCCGGCGGCCCGCGGTCGTCAAGAAATCGTCGCCATTCGCTTGGGCCTTGCGCCTCCGCTCGCCAACCCAACCCGCTTTCGCCAAGACTTAGCGTTGGAACGGCCATGTAGCTCCTGGAATGGCAAAACCGGTGCAGCCCTAGCTGGCCATCTTTGTCTTCAGAAAACCGACGATGGGAGCGCGGTGAGGCTGCCGCTTGCGCCACCGGTCACAAACGCAGAGACGGATCGAGCCGATGTCCAATCCAGATGCTGCAGCCGTCCCCGCCAAACCCAAGACCGGACATTCAGCACCTGGCCGCCGACGCCGCCATTACCGATGGCACCGGCGATGCTGTTGCCCACCGGTCCCTAGATTTATGTCCTTGACAGATTGCCCGCGAACGTTGCCGCCGAGCGCTCCGGCGATAAGCTGAATGATCAGTGCCGTCAGGTTCATCAAGGCCTCCTGCCCGTCGGCATCGGAATGGGGTCCGACGCTAAACCGTCGCGTGGCGCGCCGCCCCAAACGGCTTGGCGTGGCAAACGATTTTGGGCGCGCTGTCCTGCGCTCCGCAAAAATAGCATAGCAACGAGCCGAGCCGTCAAAGTTCGGGTGTTAATCCTGAAACCGCGTGGTTTTCATGGGAGCTTTGATGAAACGGCGCTTGCACCGAAGCCGCGCACGGGCGGCGTGTGCAAGCTGGCATGGCGCCTTTGATTGGCACAGTGGTAACGCTGGCGGCGAGCGAAAGAGCGCGACGGGTGGACGGACCTTCGAAGGCTGCGGCCGCCTCTCTGGGCGCGTTAGCCATGCTTTCTCCCGCACCCATCAAGGTCCGCCTTGCCATTGCAAACCCGCGTGGTAGGTGCCTGTTTGCATTGCCGCCCGGACCTTGCGGCGTCGTCTCGCAAAGACGCGCTCGGGATCCTCGCGCTTGGGGGCAAAGGCGTGTTCCTGCTGCCGAGCGCGGAAAGCCCTGAGGCGTTGGGAGCGAGGGGCGGCCTCCTCAGGGTTAGTCTTGATCCAGCTGAGACGTGCAAATCGATGATCGCGCTGGTCGCCGCAAAGGCTCCGCGCGAGAAATTACGGCAGTCCGCGCGATTTGAGGTCACCTTGACGCCAAAAGAGATGCGCTTGATCAATCGCCGCGGTAGCGATCAGATAGAGATCTGGCGTGAGAGACACGGCGCGGCTCTCCCCATGGGGCAGGCCGGCGGCATTGGCATCGCCACGTTCGCTCTCCGCGGTGGGATGGCAACGTGGGGATCAATCCGATCTACTTGATTGGTGGAGCGAGATCTGGTTCAGGTCTGCGCGGCCCGCCGCAGCAAACCCGGAACTCCACCAACAGTAAGGTACGCATGCCTGGATCCGACCGCACCGGCGAGTTTCGTGGCGGCAGTGCTCGGCAGCACAGAAGCGCAATGGAAGGATATCTTCTGCGCAAACGCCAGAACCTACGAGGCGCCGACGCTCGTCATGTTTTCCGGGCCACCCCCTCAGCCTGCGGATATGCCCAGTCGGCCATGGGGCCGCTTTATTGCCCAAACGATCGCAAGGTTTATCTCGACACGAGTTTCTTCGACGATCTCGAGCGCCGGTTCCGCGGCTGCGACATCGGAAGCAAATCTTGCCAATTCGCGCAGGCGTACGTGATCACCCGCAGGAGGTTGGCCATCACGTGCAGAACTTGCTCGGGATCCTGCCGCAAGTGCAGCAGCGGCAGCTTGCTCTGATCAGGCCGACAGCAACCAACTGCAGGTTCGTGTTGAATTGCAGGCGGATTGCCTCGCCGGGTGTGGGGCCACTACGCCGCGGAAGGGTGGCGCGTCATCGAACCCTGGCGACGTCGTGTACTGAGGTTGCCATCCAGACGGCTTCGGCGATCGGCGACGATCGACTGCAGCGCGAAGCCAAGGCTATGTCGTGCCCGATGCCTTCACGCACGGATCCTCCGAACAGCGCACGCGCAAGTTCCCTCACCGGGCTGAAGTCAGGGCAGGCTTGCAAGCTGTGATACCTTCCGGATGGAGCCACAGTGAGCGTTTCAGGCCTGTTTGCCCGGCACAGCTGAAAACCGCTTTCCGCAAGGTTTCGTGCATTGACTGCGCCAGTGCCGGTGCACACAACATCACGCCCACCAATCAGGATACGAGTGCGCGCAGGTGCCGGCCAGCGGCCACTGCCGCCAGATCAGAAAGCCGACGAGCAGGGATAAAACTCCGCTGCTCAAGAGCCACCAGCATGAAATGGCCGCGACGGTCGCCGTAGCGCCAAGGGATCAGCGTCAACACTCGACTGCTGGTGCTTTGCCCGGATCGCACCGCATCAAAGAGCTGGGCCAACCCGCACGAGGAGAAAAGCAACGAGGAGGACAGTGGCTTTGCCCGCAATCAGCGGGGCAAGGATCACAGCGATCCGAGCACGATGATGCCCAGCCGAGCCAGGTGAGCGGTAACCTCGAGCTGACGCCTCGGAACGTGAGGTCACCATGGGAGCGCCGCGCCTGCCGAGCGGCAGAAATCCTCAGGCGAGCGCGGTCTGCCAGCAATCGATGGAAATACCGGAGCACGGAGCCCGGAATCGCGCCAAACGGCGTCCGTGGTTGGGCAGGTTTTTTGTGCTGAGCCGGCTCGGCGAAAACTCAGTCCCGTTCGCCTACTGCGGCGCGGTGGCCACGGCGGTCGACTAGCGCGCAGCCTTGGCGAATACGCCCAGCATTGGGCCCAGCGGCAAGATATTCCCGCCAAGCCGAATTGAGGGCACATAGAGGTTGGAGGCACTCGCCGCCGTCGAGAAAGCGCATCGCTACATTTCAACGTGTCGCTGAAACAGTCGCGCGGAGGCATCGAACGACACTTCACTTTGTGAGATGGCGAAAACAATCGAATTCGGCGCGCACACGCCGACGCCATTGCGCATTTTGAGGGATGAGGTCGCCCGGACGAATTTGGGATACGCGGGCGGCCGTTGAGCACCAGCGTCGGGCCGCGATTGGGCGGCAAAACCAAACCGTCGGTCGCAGCTTGAGGTAAGCGCTAAGGATTTCCAGCATCGTGGCCAGCCAGGTCGCCCCTTAACGTAGAACACGCCGCTGGGCCGCATGCGGAAACGGTGCCGTGTAGCCCGATTTTAGTGTATGGCGACGCCAGCGATCGTGACCCTGTTCCTTACGGTAGAGCCCAACGTGCGTCGGAAGTGGGGTCGAACATGCCGCCAGCATTGGTGGCAAAGAGCAGCTCGCCGGTTTCTGCTGCCAAGGGATCGCCGTGCTAGCCGACTGTAGGTAGCCGATACGGCGAGCTCATCCGGCCGACGCCAGTAGAGCCGAAACTCCTCGCAGTCTTGCGCAAATCGACTTCGCAGACCGCTATAGCGCGTCGCGACCGTGGTTGACTTGCCTGCACGGACCACATTTGTGCAACCGCGCGCCCTGCCGGCGCAGCACGGCGGCCGCGGCCGCTGTGGCCACTGGAATTGCGGCATCGCGTTTCATCTTGCCGCTCTCCACATACCAACGCTTGACGACTGAAACTTTAGCAAACCGTGCGGTGAGATATCCGCATAGCCAGTGCCGAGTCGTCGGCGCGCTCGCGCGGCGGCTCTTCTGCACCTTGCCCGGAGCCGGTCATGGGAAGAAACTCCTCAACCAGCAGAAAGATCGTGACGTGGAATTTTGTAGCTTGCGAATTCTGCCGCGGCAGTGTCTCTGCCATCCACCGCTCCAGTGCGCCGCTGCCCGGGCATGTGGTTTGAAGGAAAGCCGCGGCAAAAATCCTGGCGCTCAGGCGCGCATCGGGAGCGAACCAACCACGGCGGCGGCCGCCTCTGATTGCCGTGATGCGGTCCCCAAGTACGCTTCGACCTCCAGCGGATCGACGTTCTCGCCGCCGATCTTGAGGCAGGTCCTTGTGAGCGGCCCGCGCGGCGGTAGATGCCCATCGGCGCGGGAGCGTGAACCCTATGTCGCCGACGCCTGACAATCTCAGCCGGCTTCGCCGGGACGCGGACCGCTCATCCGGGCAAGCAGGCGGCAATCGTGTGCATGGAAAACCAGTCGCGTCCCACGCAGCACCTCATCTGAGCGTCGCGGACGCCCGGGCATACGGCACCCACCGGCGCCGACCCCGACTACTTTTCGCTACATATGGCCTATCGGCCGCAAGCGGGCGGCTGGCAGAGCCGCTGTAGCGCCACGCGCGAAGGCCCGCGACCTCTCGCTCGATAGGCGGGCCTTGCTGGCAACGTCGCGGGCTGAAAGCCGATTGCTGCCAATTGGGCGGCCCCCAGCGCGGCGCAAAAGCGCGTGCCAGAGGCGTGCACGACCGGGTTGTGATGCCGGGGCAACCTTTGCAGCGGGGCAGGGACTGTTCGCAACTTGTGGCGATCGGGGCGCCGACCCGTCGTCCCCCGCGGCCGAGCAACGGGTCAGCGCGAACAATCTGGCGCGGAGACCTTTCGCTGCAGCCGCGCGATGCCAAAGGTCGCGCAAGTTCTTGGGAAGCGACGGTTTGCCGGGACGTGATGCCGGGTTTTAGCGATGTTTTCTGACAGTGGCGATGGCCGTGGGGTGTCTCGCCAACATGAGCGGTAGCGCCTGTTTATAAGCGTTCGGGCCGCCAACTTATAACCGACCAACCCGCCGACGACGGCGCCGACCGGTCCGAAGCGACGACGGCTCCACGCCCGCGCCGATGCCGACGCCTTCACTTTTGCCTGCTCGGCGCTAGAGTGGCACAGCCAACAGTGCAGCCATGGTGAATCCAACTATCCAGGCGGTGCGCATGGCTCCTCCACCTATTAACGAGAATGATCAGACAACGCACGGCTGCGCAACGCTGTTCACTCGCCCGGCGGGACCTGGCGGACTTCGCGTGATTGCCCACGGTTGAACGCGGCATCACGCTTTCGGGCGGGAGCTGGGTCCTAAGGCTCGCAGCACGGGCCAAAGCGCAGAATTTTACCATTGCGTTCGGCAACCGACAAACCCGTGCACACGGACAAGTTTGAGAAGTTGCCGACACACCGCTTCCGTCCGCGCGCGACAATTGTCCCTCCGACGGCAAGGGTTCATATCCAGCTCGGCTGGCGCGACCCTGGCGAGGACAAAAGCGCAAGACTCCACCCACCCCGGAGGCCGTCCAATAAGAAAATGGCGCCAGCCCGGGGTACGGCACCAAGGTTGGCCACCCGGCTCTCGGCACGGTCCGAGAGCTGGAGTTGCTAAAAGAACGCCCCTGCGAGGAGACTATCTCCCCAAGCTCACCTGCTATCCACCGCTTCCGGCGCCAACGATGGGGTCAGGAGACATCTCCGAGGGCACGACCGGCGCTGCGGCCAAGACGCGTGCAGAGAGAGCGCCAGCGAGTAGGATCTCGCTGTCGGAGCGCAGGGAGAGGCCGGGTTCCTGGAGGATACGCGCCGCCGCTGGGATGCCTTGACGATGCGAGCTTCCCCGGAGGGGCCGCTCAGTCCGCGGCCGATGGAGACGGGCCCCGGGACCAGAGATTTCTAGCTTACGACGTCATACATTGCGCTTCCACCTCGAGACGGGCGATCACCGGGCCCGAAAGCCAGCGGGCCAGGAGCGCGTCCGCTCTGGATCGGTGCGCTGTCCTTTGATCGGATTGGCATCGGACTTGATCGGATCGGTGAAATGTGCGCCAAATCTCGTCAGCCCGATGAGCAAGCGACATCATCACCGGGCAAGCCGGCGCGCGGTCCGTCTCGGCTGCAGACCCCACCCCTCATCCGTGGGAGAGACGCAGCGAACAACAGGCCCTCCGATAAGACGGCCCTGCTTCACGCACGATAACGCAGAAGGTGACTGGGGAGGATTAGTATGCTGTTGCGTTGAAGCATGGCCGCGGGCCTCGTGCTCCTCACGACGGCCGCGCTGGCGGATAGCAAAAGGAGTGCCTGGACAGCAAAGATCATCGCGACCATCGTATCAAAGAGGCTGCTCGGCAATCGCTCTTCGCAATCCCAAAGCACGCTGACGCTCGCCTGCCATAACCGGGGGCGATGCGTACGGGCTAAAGCGGGGACGTCGACCGTGCGATTGCCGACCGCAACCCGGCCATCGAGCTCAATCCAGACCATGCGCCCGCCTGTATCATGCCGCGTGGTCGCGCCTACACGAGCAAAAGGCGACAAGCACTCACGCCGTCGCCGATGTAACGAAGGCGGCGTAGCTGAGCTCAGACTGGCCCAAACCACGACCGTGGCCAGCGGTCGTAGAAGCGCCGCCTGCCAGCACCAAAGAAGGTCAATGCAGGGCCCGTCTCGACGGCCCTGGGCAAGGGGCCCGCGCTGCCGAGAAGGCGCGCCTGCTCTTACCAAGGCGCCTGTTCCCACCAGAGGCGCCCGTCGCCGAGAAGCGCCGCCAGCCGACATCCTGGCCGGCGTGGGCGGCAAAAGTAGCTTGCAAGGAGTGAGGCCTTGGCCGTGGGGAAGGCGCTGGTAGCCGCCTCAGTGCAAGAGAGCGATCGAGGCGATGAGGGCATGCAGCCCTCACCTCGATCGACGATGACCTGACGAAGGCCGACGGTAGCGCCCCGCCGAGGTCCAGCAGCGGCGGTAGGCTCCCGCTACCTTTGTCGGGTCCGGACAAATGAGCGGCCCGAGACATAGGTGACAGATCGTACCGGACACATGGGTAACACTTTCCATCTGCGACGACGGGGGCAGGCGGGAGGTGGCGATGCCCTGGAAGGAGTGTTCGGTCGTGGAAGAACGCCTGCGTTTCGTTGCCCGGCTGCTCGACGGCGAGGCCATGACCGACGTGTGCCGGGAGTTCGGCATTTCACGCAAAACCGGCTACAAAATCTTTGACCGCTACAAGGAGCATGGCCTCGAGGCCCTCAGCGACCGCTCGCGCCGGCCCGTCCGCTACGCCAACCAGCTGCCCAGCCAGGTCGAGAGCCTGATCGTCAGCCTCAAGCGCAACAAGCCCCACTGGGGCGCCCGTAAGATCAGGGAGCTCCTCCTGCGCCGGCTGCCCGGTGACATACGCCTGCCGGCCAAAAGCACCATCCATGCCGTGCTCGATCGTCACGGGCTCGTAAAACCGCATGGGCAAACGGCGCGCCCGCGCAACAGGCACGCCCCTGTCAAAGGCCCTGGCGCCCAATGATCTGTGGTGCGCCGATTTCAAGGGCGAGTTCAAGCTCGGCAACGGCCGCTACCTGCTATCCCCTCACGGTCACCGACCAAGCCTCGCGCGCTTCTCCTCATGTGCGAAGCCCTCGAGACCACCCGCGAGGAAATCGCTGTCACCGCCTTCGAGCGGCTGTTGCTGAGCGCGCCCCCAAGCCGTCAGCTGGGGATAACAGATCCTGAGCTAGCAAGACCAAGGTGGCGCTGAAACTCTGTGATTGTTGGGTTTCAATATTAAAAATGAGAGACCCCCAAAGTTGTATGGTTGAAGCGCGCCACTCTACTGTCGGTTCTCGACCCGAGACATCGTCGTGCGAGCGCCAGCGGGGACCCCAGAGGTGTCCCGCTGGTCGCCTTACAACGTTGCCGCTCACGAGTGCAGCAAAGTGGTGCCGACACGCGCGCCTGAGCGCAGATAGCCGAGCTCTTCACTTTCGCCGGGTGCGCGATCGACGCCATCCTTGCTCCCGAGCTCGTGCCGCTGGGCCAGCACCAGCACCCCGCTCACTGACACGCTGCGCACGCCCAAGGCATCAGCGCGTTTGCCCAGACCGGCCGAATATTTGACCTGGCGACGCCCGCGGCAAGCTATGCGCACCATCATGGCGGGCCTCGCCGAATTGAGTGACCGTATCCGGGAGCGGGTCAGTCAGGTATGCGGTTGCCAAGGCTGATCGAGCGCGGATGGCCACTTTCTTCGTCACTAGGGCTGGCACCAAGCGTGCCAGCCTCGGCCGCCAGGTAAAGCAGCGTCCGCTTGTTAGCGGGCCGCGTCTCAGCTGAGCGCCGCGAGGGGAATGCTCCATCGTGCCCAGATCGCCAAGCACCTAAGAATGTCGCCGGCAACCGTTCAGCAGATCCCGCGAATCGCCGGCTGCGCTGCCTGAATTCCGTAACGATCCGTTGGCCAAGCCCTGGCCCCGCCAGCCTGTGGCCGTTCATAGAACCCGGTACTGCACCACGCGGTCGTGGTTGTTGTCCATAACCTGGTCTGAGTTGCCTCTGGTTGTTGACCGGCTACTCCCCTCCTCCGCTTCCTCGCCAGAAACCCGACACCCGGGCCAGGACACACGCCACGGCATGTTCCCAACCTAATGCCAACGCGCGCAGCGCCACCGATCATACCAGCGAGGCGCTGCTGCGTTGAGCTGCGCCAGCCTGCACATCATTCGCCGAGTATCAACTTTCGAAGACGCTGGTGCTCGGCTGGTCCGTTGATGACCTGTCGAGATCGGCTCCGCTGATGACCGGGTTTCTTTCTCCTGCACCGCGTGGCTTACTCGACGCCTTTGGCCTACATCAGCCGTTGTAGAAACCGCCAGGTACTGACCACCATCATCAAAGCGTATTGGGGCTGTACACGTTCTTCCGACAACAAGGATGGCTGGGTAGCACCGTATCAGCGCCCAGGCTGGCGAAGCTGCTGGGGCACGACGAGCAGACACCGTCGGTCGGCACGGCGTTGGTCGAGCACCACCTGCTTCGGCTGGCCGAAAGCTTTTTCCAGGCCTTTGAAGATCGATATTGGCCGATCATCAACCGCGCTCACGCCGGCCAGAACATCCATCCACGACATGGTGGCTGGATACGAGCGATCCGCCGTGACCACGAGGCACCTCGAAAGAATAAGTCCGGTCTCCTACGCCCCTGACGAGCGCGAGAAACCTGGCGACGATCGTGGATAACCCTGGGGCAGATTAGCACCGGACTTATCGAATAACCCCGGGCACGTAAACGAATAACCCCGGGTACGGTGATTTTCAACCCATTGATACTGCTGAGGAATCTCGCCCAGGAGCTCTCTAGTGAATTTCCGCTATGCAATAAATACGAATATAGAGCCGACGCGCCTTCGGATGATGCCAATGCAACGCTTAATGCTGCTCACCTGACCACCTGGCAAAGGCACACACTCGGTAGCCTTCATTCGGCGGGTAGCGCGCCAACGGAACCGAGTGCGCCGTGCGCGCGGAATGGTTCCGCCGGCCGGTTATACTGCAGAGCGCGGTACTAGCAACCGCAAGGAGTTGGTTTTATGCCGGCGCCCATGCTCGACGAGCATTTTGCCAACATCACTGGCTGACACCAATGCGTGGGGCAATAAGCCCGGCGCAATCGTCTTGAGCTTCGATCAGCGACGTCACCGATGCCAACTTGCGCAACCTGCTGGCCTCGCACCACCACAACGGGCACCGCCCGCGCCGACATCGCGGTGGCACCCGGAACCTGACGACGTGTGCTGCAGGCTGCCGCCGAGCGCAAGTGCGGCTTCGTGTGCGCTTCCAACTACTTCAGCAAAAACCTTTGCCGGCGCCTGACAGTTGGTGCCAAGTCGATCGCAGATGGAGGCTCGACCATAAAAGCTCGGCGCTGGCGTCAGATCGCCAGCAACGGGCGGCGCCGCAGCAAGTGGGCACGACACGGCAAGCTTCAAGGGGCGATCCGATCGAGCTGGCGGCGCGAGCGCGGCGAATGCCGCCGAGAGTTCGCCGGCTGCTGCTGCTGCGCTTTCCGGAACATGAAGGACCGCCGGCTGGGGTGCGCTCGGCGTTTCAGCCGATATTATGCTCGCCGACATGCCAGATAGATGCGCCTCGCGTGTGGCGTTCGCGCCTGAGACAGTGGCGCCCAGATCAATCGCATCGGTACTGGCGGTCATCCTGGCACGAGGCTCACATCAAGCGCGGCAGGTAAAGTGTCGGTGCTTGGCGAGAAGTTCACTGAAGACCAGGTCTTTCCAGATTGATCCGGAAGCGTGGATGCACGCATGCGCTGAAGCAGTGGAGCAATGGAGGCTAAATTGGCCGCCGCAGAAGAGCGGAAAGCGTAGCCACGAAAGGGCGAACGATGCGAGCGTCAGGAGCGCTGGGTTTGACGAGTCATACCAGCACTGAGTTCGCCTGGCCGCAGCATTCTGTGCCGAGACTTCCCACTGGCTTCGGCGAAATTCTCCTGATTTTGTGCGGAAGGAGGTGGCCGCCGACTGGCGAGACGGGAGCGAAGCTCGCTTCGCGGCCTTTATCGAGGAATTGGCAAGCGTCATCGGCCACGCGGATCGGGTGGCGCCGCTTGAAGCGTATTGCATAGGCCTGTTGCTGCCGTGTGAACGCAAAGAGCGTCGAGCCGATGGCGGCGATCACGGCGCCGGAGCGCGTTTCGGCCCAGCATCAATCGCTGATGCATTTCATCAGCCAAGGAGGCTGGTGCGACGAGAAGATCCTGAGCAAGGTGCGCGAAATGGTGGTGCCGGAGATCGAACGGCACGGACCGATCGAGGCGTGGATCATCGATGATACGGGCTTCCCCAAGCAGGGAAGCACTCAGTTGGCGTGGCGCGCCAATATTGTGGGCGGCTCGGCAAGCGGGACAATTGCCAGGTCGCGGTGATGCTGTCGATGGCCAATCACCATTCGAGCCTGCCGGTCGCCTATCGCCTCTATCTGCCGAAGGAGTGGGCGGAAGACGGAGAACGGCGGCGGAAGGTCGGTGTGCCCGATGACATCACTTTCGAGACCAAGACAGACATTGCCCTGGCGCAAGTGCGCTGGGCGTGCGAGGCGGATCTGCCGCGTGGCGTGGTGTTGATGGATGCTGGTTACGGCGCCAGCACCGAGCTGCGCAGGAGCATAGCGGCATTGGGATTGACGTATGTTGCCGGCATTCTGCCCAACACCACGGTGTGGACATCGGGCGCAGAGCCGTTGCCAGCAAAGCGATGGTCGGGACGCGGACGACCGACGAAACTGATGCGCCGCGACGCCGAGCATCAGCCGCTATCGGTCAAGGAGCTGGCGTTCAACCTGCCCTCGAGGGTCTGGCGCAAGGTCACATGGCGTGAAGGTGCTGCAGCGCCACTTTCCTCACGGTTTGCACGCGTGAGGGTGCGCGTAGCCCATCGCGATTACAGGCTAGGCGAAAGGCGACCAGAAGAATGGCTGCTCGTTGAGTGGCCCAAAGGAGAGAAGGAACCGACCAAGTATTGGCTTTCAACTCTTGCGGACGACATCAGCTTTTATCGACTGGTCGATTACGCCAAGCTGCGCTGGCGTATCGAGCACGACTATAAGGAGCTCAAGCAGGAGGTTGGGCTTGGCGACTTCGAAGGGCGAGGATGGCGCGGGTTCCACCACCACGCCACGATGTCAATCGCGGTTTATGGCTTTCTGATCTCCGAGAGGGGAGCTTTTCCCCCTCGGCATCAATTGCCAAAGTTCTCTTCCCGGAACTTGCCCTTCCCAAAGGTTATCGACCCCGAGGATCCGCCGCTGCGGCCTGAGCGCCACGTGCCGAATTCGATTGCAACTCTGCGTCGACGACTGATCATCAAGCTCGTCGCGATCCTATCTCGATGTCCGTGCTGCGCAGCGAAAATTCAGCACGTCCACGTCGTAATTTATGACACAGTCAAACTAGGGACCCCCTGCACCTAAAGGAAGCGTGATGAACGCGGCGGCAACGCAGTAACGGCAACGGGGCGCCGACGTCGAGCTGAAGCGGGTAAGCCCGCTAACCCCAACAGGCCTACCCGCTGGCCACGCTGTAAGCAATACGTAACCAGAACGCTA